>ERZ795052.59-NODE-59-length-154822-cov-10.101869_pt1 | contig 154822 bp, 132 predicted proteins | sample MGYA00375136_ERZ795052 | MGnify/ENA primary metagenome ERZ795052 (study PRJEB30181, sample SAMN05720156) | activated sludge metagenome | isolation source: Anaerobic digester | place: Japan | collected 2015-05-26 ...
CAAAGTTCGGGGCAGTAACCGCCCAAAGGCGGTTACTGAGTACACATTAATTATACAATCGAATAATATTATTGTCAAGCGTTTTCAAAAAATGTTCAAAATAGGGTGAACGATTTGTGAATTATTCACATTTCTGATATATCATTTTCGGTAAGCTGAATAATACCGCCCTTGTTGAGAGCAGCAGCAGCATTGTCATTGTCGTCAACACGGATAACGAAGGAAACTGCTCTGTCGGATGTACCCAGGAATGCATAGAGGTATTCAAGGTTAACTCCCTCGGCGCCCAGTATATCGAGTACACGGCTGAGCTGTCCCGGAGTGTCGGGGATAGAGATCGCAACGATCTCTGTAACTGTAACTGCATATGAAGCTTCTTTGAGAGTTTCACATGCCTTATCCGTATCGTTGACTATCATCCTGAGGATACCGAAATCCTTTGTATCCGCAAGGCTGAGGGCTCTAACATTGATGCCCGAGTCCTTGAGTATCTTCATTACACCTGTGAGCTGGTTCGGTTTATTGTCTACAAAAACCGATATCTGTCTTACATTTGACATAATATTCCTCCTTTATGCTTTATTGTGTGGTTTATCAGTCGTGGAGCTTTCTGCGGTCGATAACGCGGACAGCCTTGCCCTCGCTTCTTGTTATGGACTTTGGTGTTACAAGGTGAACCTTCGGGTTGATACCGAGCATAGCCTTCATAGCTTCTGCAAGGGATCTTTCCTGAGCCTGCATGTCCTTAACCTTGTCGGAGAGCTGATCGGGGTTCATTTCAACATTGATATCGATAGTATCTGTATTGTTTACACGGTCCACCTCGATAAGGTAGTTCGGAGAATAGCCCTGTTCGATGAGAACTGTCTCGATCTGGCTCGGGAAAACGTTAACTCCGCGGATTATCATCATATCGTCGCTTCTGCCCATAGGCTTTGCCATTTTCACGAGAGTACGTCCGCATGAGCACTTTTTGCGTGAAAGGACGCAGAGGTCACGGGTTCGGTAGCGGAGAAGCGGGAAAGCCTCTTTGGTGATGCTTGTGAATACAAGCTCGCCTACCTCGCCCTCGGGGAGAACTTCGCCTGTTTCGGGGTTGATTATCTCGGCGATGAAGTTATCTTCGTTGATATGCATACCGCTCTGCTCGCTGCACTCAAAGGCAACGCCGGGACCGCTTATCTCGGTAAGTCCGTAGATATCGTAAGCCTTGATGCCGAGAGATTTCTCGATAGAACGGCGCATTTCCTCGGTCCATGGCTCTGCACCGAAGATACCAGCCTTAAGCTTTATATCGTCGGGAGTAAGTCCCATATCGTGGAGAGTCTCGCCGATGTAAGCGGCATATGAAGGCGTACAGCAGAGAATGGTAGCATCGAGGTCACGCATAAAGGTGATCTGACGGTCTGTATTTCCGCTGCTCATAGGAAGAGTGAGACATCCTACCTTGTGTGAACCGCCGTTGAGACCTGCACCGCCTGTGAAAAGTCCGAAACCGTAAGCTATCTGTACAACGTCCTCGTTAGTACCGCCTGCTGCGGTGATAGCTCTTGCACAGCACTCATCCCATATGTCTATATCGTGCTGAGTATAGAATGCAACTACTCGTTTGCCTGTTGTTCCGCTTGTCGAGTGGATCCTTACGCAGTCTCCGAGAGGCTTTGCAAGGAGTCCGTAGGGGTAAGCTTCGCGGAGGTCAGCCTTGCTGATGAAGGGCAGCTTGTGCAGATCGTCAGTAGACTTGATGTCCTCGGGCTTGACACCCTTTTCGTCCATGAGGTCACGGTAATACTTCACGTTCTCGTAAACGTGCTTTACCTGAGCCACAAGACGTTCGTCCTGGAGCTTTTTCATGTCCTCACGGGGCATACATTCGATTTCCTGGTTCCAATACTTTTCCATTGGATATTCATACTCCTTTACATTTTAGATATTTATGTAACTTCATTCTTGTTCGTTGACTGAATATACGATGCTGTTGCTGACCTGAGTTATATCATTGCCGTCGGCATCAGCAAGGTAAATTGTGAATTCGCCAGCTTTACTTGCAGTATCCGATTGCATCATTCCTTTGAGCAGATTGAACTCCTCGTTGCCGCTGTATGTCAGGATATACACTCTTGTGCCTTCATATTCCATTATCCAGCAAAGGTTATCATAATTGCTTTCCGCTATCTTATCGGGATTGAGACAGACTATCCTTTTCCTTGAATCTTCGTCGATAGAAAGAGGAGCTTCTGTCTTCCCGATGTTATAGAATCCGTATATATTGCTGCACGGAAGGCGGAAGCCTTCATCTTCTGCCTCGATATAGACTGAATAATAACCATTTTCAGGAAGGATATCATTGCTGAGAACGAGCGGTTCGCCCTGTATAAAGTCCTGACGGAAGGTCTCGTTCCCTTCAAAGAATATTACCCACTGAGGAGCGGTGAATTCAGGTGAATGCTCCACATTAATACATTTAGTATCGTTATCCAGGTCCACGCGGAAGAATCTCTCATCATCGGGGTTCTGAAGGATATAGTCCTCACGGCTGCCGAATACGGCTCTCTCGCCGTTCAGCTCCACATAAGAGCCTGCTGATATTATATTGATCTTCGGAGCTGCTCCGAAGAATGCACCGCTGAGAACAGATGCGCCGGTGGTTATTTTTCCCGTACAGTCAAGACCTTCGCAGTCTCCTGTGCCGTCAACTTTTCCGCAGTACATTCCTGCAAGACCAGAAGGTGCATTGATATCGGCATCAGTAATAATAACATTTTTAGCTGAAAAGGATTCGGCACGTCCCACAAGTCCATAGCAGTCGCCTGAATAGTACTTTATGCTCATATTGCTTATGGTATGGCCATTACCGATGATCGAACCGTTGAAGCGTCTGTCCGTACCGTCCTTGTCGATGCGTCCCATAGGCTCCCAAACCCAGTTTGACAGGTCGATATCATTGTAAATGTTGATCGTAAGCTGAGTATCGGGGGAATAGGTGTAAATGTTATTGACGTAGTAAACTACGCCCGCAAGCTGTCCGGCAGTTGATACATCGAAGTTGGGAGCCGAATTTTTTGCCCATTCAATGTCGCCGTCCTCGTCGATATAGTAGACAGGTTCGCCCTCTTCCTCCTCGCTTCCGTAGGAAGTATCATCTCCCGAGGTATATAAAACGGAGATACTGCTGTCTTCCTTATCATCATTCAGGAAGGCACCGAATATACCGCCGACTTCACAGGAGGTCAGTGTCGCAGTGCAGAGAACTGCACATACAACTGCCAAAGTTCTTTTCATCCTTTATACCTTTCTATGGCTTTCAGCCGTCTGTATTAATATCATAAGTGATCACATTGCTCAGTCTGAGAGCCTGTATATTACTGTTATCGCCTTTGTTTTCGGCAAGCCAGACCTTATATTCGCCTGATTCAAGATTCAGGTCGCTGAGTGCCTTTGTAAGCGAAAAAGCGGGCATATCTTTATAGTCAACTATTTTCAGCAGATCGTCATTGAGATAGATCATCCACATCAGCTTGTCCGTATCGTAATGATCGGCAAGCGAAGGATCCTCGCAGACGACATTTCCAGCCTGATCGCGTGTTATCTCCAGCGGTATCTCGTTATCACTGCCCATATGTTTTGCAAACTGCGGTATATCGCTGTCAGCATCATATTCCGAGGGATCGTAGACAAGCCGGAACTTTATAGTATTGCTGCACGGAGCATAAGTCGAATTGAGGTAAGCCTCTATGTATATCTCATACTCTCCTAAGTCATCATCGATTATGTTGAACAGATCAAGAGTCAACTCGTCATCGCAGCCTCTGCCGAGTATGCGTTCCCCGTTCCTGATTATCACCCATGAAGGGTTAATATAGTCGGGAGTTGATGAACGTGTTATGGTAAGGTCATCGTTAAGGGTGAGGGTATACTGTTCGTAGTTACTCTTTGCAACGTCGTCCCTCAGCTTATCCTCTCCGGTAAAAAAGTTGTAGGACTGAGTATCATAGAAAACATTGCATGTGCAGTTTACAAAATCGCCGTTGGGATTGTAACCCGACAGTGCCCCCACATGCTTTGAAGGAGCAACAGACCACATAGTACCGCTGACGGTCACGTTAGTGAAGTCCTTCGGACTTGCGTCTCCGCCGCCGCAGATAATACCTGTATTTCCTCTTGCAGCGACCTTGGCATCCTTGAAGGTTATATCCTTTACAGTGACGCTTCCGCCTGCGCCGATGAAGCCTGTATCCGAGCCCGAAGGCTTGGATATATTCATGTTGCTGATAGTATGACCGTTGCCGTTTATCATGCCGGTAAACGAATGATCGGCATTAGTGCTTTGTGTACCCATAGGCTCCCATATCCAGCCGCTGAGGTCGATATCGTTCTGAAGCTCGATAGTGAGGTATTGGTAATCGCCGTAAAGATAGTTCTGGGTGACATATCGGTTGACATACGCAGCGACACCGGCAAGCTGTTCGGGAGTTGACACCTTGAAATCAGGAGCATTTGCCTTTGCCCAGTTAAGGTCGCCTCCTGCAATGGTCTTGTATTCCGTTTTGTCGGATGTATCCGGCTCGCTTTCCGTATCGGCATATTTCGGATTGCCTAAAAGTGCGCCCAGTACGCCCTCATTGCCAAGCTCAAAATTTCTTTTCGCACCTAAGAACACAACTGCAAGCGCACCAGCAAGAAATACCGCAGCTGCTGCGGCTTTTTTGGGATCAGACAGCATTCCTTCCCAGCTCGAAAGCCTTCTTGTTCAGTTCAAGGAATTTAGGAGGAACGCACTGCTCTATAGCCTTCTGCCAGAGTTCCTCGGGGAAGTCTGTTCTTGCAGAAAGAACGCCCATAAGTACAACGTTTGAAGCCTTTGCGGAACCTGCTTCCTCTGCGAGTTTGAGTGCATCTACAGCTACGAGGTCTGCACCTGCAGCCCTGAGCTTGTCCTCGAGGTTCTCGGGGTACTCAGCTGCACCGATGATAACGGGCATAGGATCTATCTGCTGAGTTGATGTTATGAGATGACCGCCCTTCTTCAGGAACGGAAGACATCTTGCAGCTTCGAGAAGCTCGAATGAGATAACAGCATCAGCCTCTCCCTTTTCGATCACGGGAGAGTACACCTTATCGCCGTATTTAACGTAAGTTACAACGGAACCTCCGCGCTGTGACATTCCGTGAACTTCGCTGACCTTTACATCATAGCCCTGTGCGAGCAGAACATTTCCGAGAAGTCTTGAAGCGAGCAGTGAACCCTGTCCGCCTACGCCGACTATCATTATCGATTTAGTTTCCATTTATATTTACTCCTTATTACTTGCTTTATATATAATGTTGATATCTCCGTCAACAAATCCGATGCCTATGCCCTTTGAAGAACGCAGTACACCGCTTGATCTGCCTTTTTCCAGATACTCTGCACAAAGTTCGGTGAAGGCTTCTTCAACGCGCTCATAGCCTACCTCTCCCTCGTCGGAGAAATTGAGGCTGAACAGGTCTTCTTCAGAGGACCATACTTCATAGCAAGCCCAGTCGCCTTCCTCGTCATCTGGATCGAATCTGTCCGAAGCGATGAGCTGTATGCAGTACATCTTTTCGCCTGTTTCCTCGGAGCGGTCCTCGTAGAGGTTGAAGTTGTATGCCATTGTATCCTCGGGCATCTTATTGTTTTCAAGCAGAGCATCGAGCCATGCGGCAAAATGCTCGTAAACTTCTGTATTTACCATGCTCAGTCACCTATAGCGTCCAGTCTGCACTGCTCCTGACATATACCGCAGCCGACACACTGTGTATGGTCGATAACAGCCTTGCCGTCTCTCATGGATATAGCAGGACATCCGAGCTTCATGCACATTCCGCAGCCTACGCACTTATCGTGGTCAACCTTAAGCGGAGGATTGTGCTTAACGTACTTAAGAAGAGCGCATGGACGGCGTGAGATGATAACAGAAGCCTCGTCAGCAGCAAGCTCCTCCTTGATAGCAGCCTCTGTCTCGGCAAGCTTATAAGGATCTGTAACACGTACACGCTTGATACCGATAGCCTTGCAGAGCTCCTCGAGGTTAACTGCCGCAGCAGGATCGCCCTTGAGGTTCTTACCTGTAGTCGGGTTCTGCTGATGACCTGTCATACCTGTAATGGAGTTATCGAGAATGATAACGGTTGAATTCGAGTTATTGTAAGCGATGTTCACAAGACCTGTCATACCGCTGTGCATGAATGTAGAGTCGCCGATAACTGCAACGGAGTTGTGCTCGGACTCTGTACCTCTTGCCTTGTTGAAGCCGTGAAGTCCCGAAATTGAAGCGCCCATGCAGATAGTAGTATCGATAGCGTTGAGAGGTGCAGCAGAGCCGAGAGTGTAGCATCCGATATCACCTGAAACTGTTACACCGAGTTTCTTCAGGCAGTAGAACAGTCTGCGGTGTGGACATCCTGCACACATTACAGGAGGACGTACAGGGATGTTGTCATCCAGAGCAACGAACTCCTTCTTCTCGCCGAGGAGCTTCTCAGCGATAACCGACTGGGGTATCTCACCGATATAGCCGAATATGTTCTTGCCTTCAACGTTGTTAACGCCGATGTTGCGGCAGTGTTCCTCGATGATGCCGTCCAGTTCCTCGATAACCACGATGCGGTCATACTTAGCAGCGAAGTCCTTGATGAGCTTTACGGGAAGTGGATTTACCATACCGAGTTTGAGTACGGATACCTTATCGCCGAGAGCTTCCTTTGTGTACTGATAGCATGCGCCGTTTGTGATAACACCGAACTCAGCCTTGTCGGATATCTCAACCCTGTTGAGGGGAGTTGTCTCAGCGTATTCTATGAGCTTCTTTGTACGTTCTTCAACGAAAACGTGTCTGCCCTTTGCGAAAGCAGGTACCATTACGAATTTCTGTGGATTCTTCTCATATGGCTTAAGGTCGAGTTCATTTCTGTCCTCGAGCTCAACGATGCTCTGTGAGTGAGCTACGCGGGTTGACATTCTTACGATGAAAGGAGCGTCGAACTGTTCGGAAAGCTCGAATGCAAGCTTTACGAACTCCTTACATTCGCCTGAATCCGAAGGCTCCAGCATAGGAGTCTTTGAAGCGATAGCGTGGTGACGGCTGTCCTGTTCGTTCTGTGATGAGTGCATACCCTGGTCGTCTGCAACAGCAATGACCATACCTGCGTTTACACCTGTATATGAAGCTGTATAAAGCGGATCGGCAGCAACATTGAGTCCAACGTGCTTCATTCCGCAGAAGCTTCTTGCGCCTGCGATAGATGCGCCGAGAGCAGTTTCCATAGCGACCTTCTCGTTCGGAGCCCACTCTGCGTAGACTTCATCGTACTTTGCTACCTCTTCGGTTATCTCTGTTGACGGAGTTCCGGGATAGCTGGATACAACACGGCATCCTGCTTCAAATAAGCCTCTTGCGAAGGCTTCGTTTCCCAACATGATCTTCTTCATTTTATGTATTTCCTTTCGTGTTTTATAAGTCTGCGGAAGCTTATCCGCAGTTGCTGTTGTTTGTTGTAAGCCATTCCGCCACACCGTCATTATCGTTGGTGCCGATAACATAGTCGGCGGCAGCTTTTACCTCGTCCCTTGCGTTGCCTACGGCGACTTTAACATCAGCCTGTTCAAACATAGGCAGGTCGTTCAGGTTATCCCCGAATGCCACGACCTTACTGAAGCCGTAATGCTCACGTATGAAACGTATGCCGTTTGCCTTTGAGGCCTTGTGGGAGAATATCTCCAGGTACCATGCGCCGTTGTAAACGTCAAGGTAAAAGGCGATGTCCACACCTGCGATATGCTCGATCTCCTGCTTTACGGGAAGGAGCTTTTCGTACTCTCCCGTAGTGGTGAAGTAGACGGTCTTTTCGTCGGCGTGATCCGCAAGGCGGCACTGTACAAATGGTTTCTTGTACTCATACTTTCGTACCTCTGCGAAGCTTCGCATGACATTTGTGGTGAGCTCGGAGTAGTAACAGGTGAGTATGCCCTTGTCGATGCGGTACATGAAGCAGTGTACCCCATGTTTTTCAAATGCACGGAGCACCCCGGCAGATGCCGCAGGATCAATGAACTCGTTCTTTACGTACTGCTCGTTTTTAATGTCATAGATGCTTACGCCGTTCATGAGGATGCAGGGGACGCTTATATCCATTTCCGCAGTTTTCGGAACTGCCGAATAGATAGATCTTGCAGTGGCAAAGGTGAAATATCCTCCGCCCTTTATGAACGAATTGATCGTTTTTACTGTTTTTTCCGATACAGCGGCATCACTGTTCATAAGAGTGCCGTCCAGGTCGGAAATGAATAAAGTACGGTCTATGAAAGTTCACCTCCGTAAAATACAACCTCTTATCATTATAACATATCAGATATAAAAAGTGAAGAAGTTATTTTTAGCAATATCGATTTTTGTTTATTCTGCTCAAAAAAGTGAATAGCGGATGTATATACTGCATAACCGTTAACGGCTGTACAAGCGTTTCACAATTTGTATAGTGGGAACTTTTCCACATTTTCCGCAGGATTTTCCACGATCATGAGCTTTCAGAAGGTTGAAACGGGTTGATTTGTAAACTATCTGTAATATTTGTTGCAGATTATCCAGATATATTGTGGAAAATACTGTTGATTAGGTGGAAAATTACAAAATTGCTCCCGACTCTTGACATCCCGTACTTCCGATTGTATAATAAAGGTGTTGAAGAGTAAAAACACGTGCGTTACCCTTCGGATGAGCATCCGGAGAGTACAGTGTCGGCTGAACGGGGAGTTGTCAGCTGAACGAAAAGCCAGAGGCTTGCGGTTCGTGTTTTGCATCCCGCTTCATAGGACAATCAAATAGAAGCTGCGCCTTCTTTTCCTTGTCGTATGATGTGGAAAAGGAGGTTTTTTTATGACAGTAAATGAACAGAAAAAAACAATGGCAGGTTCCCTTAAATTATTCGGGAGCATAAGAGTTATGGTGGCAGCCGCTCTCTTTATAGCTATGAGTATCATACTCGGTAAATTCCTTGCTATAAACGTCGGCGGAAGCATCCGTATCAGCCTTGAGAATCTTCCTGTACTTATGGCAGGCATCTTCTTCGGACCTTTTGTAGGTGCTGCTGTAGGTATCGGTGCCGATGTTATCGGAAGCCTTATGAAGGGATATGCTATAAATCCGTTCATTACACTTGGTGCGGCTTCCATAGGTCTGGTATCGGGAATAGTATCAATGAAGTTCCTCAGGGACAAGAAACTGCTCAATACTGCTGCTGCGGTAATGTCTGCACATACTATAGGCTCTATGATCATCAAATCACTCGGACTCTATATCTACTACGGAACTCCGCTGAATGTGCTTCTGCTTCGTATACCACTGTATATCTGCATTGGCGCACTGGAGTTCTACATCATATATCTGCTGCTGAAGAACAAGGCTTTTTCAGCGCAGCTGGAAAGAATGTGTAATAAAAATGCCAGACTATAACGGCTCGGTTGATTATCTTAAGAAAGCAGCCCTCAGAGGAAGCAGGCTCGGTCTCGAGCGCATATCCGAACTTATGGAGCGCCTTGATAATCCGCAGAACAGAGTCAAAACCATACACGTTGCAGGTACTAACGGAAAAGGTTCTTTCGGTGCCATGCTGACCTCTATACTCACAGAGGCAGGCTATACGGTGGGAGGCTTCTCTTCTCCTGCCCTTACGGGAATAACCGACAGCTTCCGCATAAACTGCAGGGAAATAACAAAAAAGGACTTCGCAGAGATAATGACCGAGATCATTCCTCACTGCGAAGCTATGGAAGATAAACCAACTGAATTCGAGGTCCTTACTGCCGCCGCATACCTGCTGTTTTTCCGCAAGGGATGCAATATATCGGTAGTAGAGTGCGGAATGGGCGGAGATACCGATTCCACGAACGTTCTCTGTTTTCCGCTGCTCTCTGTCATTACCAATGTGCAGAAGGATCATACTGCCTTCCTCGGCGAAACTATCGAGGAGATAGCCCGTCATAAGGCAGGCATAATAAAGTGCAGCCGTCCCGTTATCTACGGAGGTACCGATCTTACGGTCAGCGACCTAATCCTCAGAGAGGCAAAGAAAAAGTGCTCGGAGTTCTATTCGACCGATTACTTTCGTGTTTCGGATACTTCTTCGGACCTTTCGGGTACTGAGTTCAGCTTCGACGGAATGGGAGATTTCAGGATGCAGCTACTTGGCAAGTATCAGGTGATGAATGCTGCTACCGTACTTACGGCAGTTGAAGTTCTGCGCGGTCAGAGGATAAATATTCCCGATGAGGCAGTCCGCCGCGGTCTTGAAAAGGCAAGGTGGCACGGACGCTTTGAAGTTGTCCGCCGTGAGCCATATGTTATATATGACGGCGCTCATAACCCCGATGGTATTCGTTCGGCGGCAGAGAGTATCGAACTGTATTTCCGCGGCTCTGATATAGTTCTGCTGATAGGTGTAATGGCGGATAAGGAGTACGGACTTTATACCGATATGCTGGGAAGCAGGATACGCAAGGCGTTTACCGTTACCCCTGATAATCCCCGTGCCCTTGCTTCGGATAAGCTTGCGGAGGTCTTCAGAGCGGCTGATATCGATGCCGAACCTTTTGACGACCTTGCCAAGGGAGTCTGTTCCGCATATGAGTACGCAAAGGCAAACGGACTTCCGCTTATAGCACTGGGTTCCCTTTACATGTACGGCGACTTTATGGATGCACTGAACAATATAACAGAATAACGCAACACAGCCCCCGGGACTGCTCGTAAGAGCGCCTTCAGGGGCTGTTTTTTAGTATATATCAAGGGTTGACAGGATAGAATCGATATCGGAGGAATACTCGCTGAAATCACCGCTTTCGCCGAAGGTGCTTGTGACAGCAGCGTTTTCCAAGTTTGGGAAGAGTATAACTGACCATACTTCGCTTCCCTTTGGAGTGTAGATCACCGACTTCATTCCGCCTGTTGTATCGGTACGTGCATCCATGTCCGCACCGAGTCCGAGTATCATGCTGTGCCAGCTTATAGTGATGCTTCCCTCTGAACCGACAGGGGAAAGTGTTATGCCGAAATCCGTAACTTCATCGCCGTCTATCGGGGGAGGGTATTCTGTGTCGCTGTATTCCCAGCCGTCAGGTACAAGCATAGAGACTGTGCAAACTCCGAGAGTACGCTCGACACAAGTGTATTCCCTGTCTGTTTTTTCGATGACTTCCAGACTTTTTCCGCCGTATATCAATGAGGGGTACATCTCCAGTATCTCACCGCTGTAAGTGATTTCTGCCAGGTCGCCAGGGTGTATGTCCACAAGAGAGACCTCATCGCCGAAGCTTACGGTATACTGCGTGTTATTGTCCTCAGTGCCTATGCGGACAGCGTTTTCACTCACGATGCGGACTATTCCGCGGAGATGTCCGATATCCGCGTTATCGTTTTCGGTCGGGGACTCTGCGGAGGAAGTTCTGTACTCCTCCGCAAAATCTGTTACCATGCTGACCGATGAGCTTTCCCTGCTACCGCAGGCTGTAAGGAGCATTGCCGATGCGGCAAGTGCTGTCAGCTTAGTCCTCGTAAAAATTCTCTGTGAATTCATTTTCAAATGTTATGCTGTCTGTCTCTTCCATGGTATTCATGTCGAGAGCTGTGAATTTGCGCTGTGAGAGAACGTAGATATGATCGCCGATATAGAGTGCGCGGTCGGGAGCCAGATAATAGCTGTACTTGTTCTCGCCCTCTGCTTCGGATATGGAGCCTATCTCTGTGAACTTGCCGTTTTCAAATGACAGGAACACGTATTTGTAAGCTGTATCATGGTAATCAAAATGATCGGGTTCACCGTTAACGTCTTCAAGTGTTACGTAATTTGTATCAACATAGCCAGACTTTCCGTTGTAATCTATCTGATAGAAGTCACCCCAGTTATCAAGGACAGTAACTTCAGCGCCCTTATCGATAGTTCCGATGATCTCAGCCTCTTTGTAAGCCCATTCACGTACATTCAGCGGATCGTTCTCGGTAGTTACCCTGCCCTTGAGTGGAGTAACTTTGTCGGAGTAAAGCGGGAAGCCTATGATGTTCTTCTCGGGAGCGATAAGGAGTGCCTTGCGCTCGTGTGCACCTTCTGAGCGGAAACCATCTGCGATAGTATTTCTTTCAGGTGTCCACTTGTCTATCTCGCTGAGATTTTCGGGATCGCTGTTGTCGAACATTGAAGCCTTGATGCCTGTAGTAACTCCGTCATCGTCTGCGTCTATACCGAATCCGAGGAGAGTGTTCTCGTCCCATTTCTGCATATATGTGCTGAAACCGTTGATTTTCAGTTCGCTGGTTATAACAGGGTTTGCAGGATCGGAAAGGTCTATTGCATACAGGGGATCGGTACGTCTGAATGTTACCACATAAGCCATATCACCGTTGAAGTTTACGGACTGTATGGATTCGTCGATGCCGAAATCGGTTATGCATCCTAATTCGTTAAGGTCCATATCGAAGACGTAGAGGTAGTTGTTCTGTACGTTCTCGCTGTCCTCGCCGTTAGTCATTGTGCTTTCAGCGGCGAACAGGAAGTTGAACTGTGAATCGGTTGAAGCTACACGGAATGTGCCGTTGTATTCGCTCATAGAGAACTGATCGTTGACAAATCCCTTTATAGTGCAGCTTGCAGCAGGAGTTACAGAGCCTCCGCTGATGCTGAAACGGGTGATATCTGTTGATTCCCAGCCGTAAGCGGTGTAGAGGTTCTCCTCCGAGCAGTATACGATGCCCGAATAGCCTGCAAGCGCCTTTACGTCGGAAACAGTTACGGAATCGCTGCCGTTGAGGTCCAGAGCGCCTATAACGGTAAAGGTGGGGTAATAGTAATCAGAGAATCCTTCATCGGGAAGGAGGATATTTCCTGCATCTACGCACTTTGGCTCGTCCATTCCGCACCATGGTAGCATGCTTTCGTTATACTCTTCCGTTTCAGAGATATACGTGCCGAAATTGGTTATCAGGTAGAGGTAGCCCTCGGGAGATATCCTTGTATCACTGCAATAGCCGTCCTGATAGTAAACGTCAATAAGCTGTGGATCGATACCTGTTGTCAGCACAGAAACTCTTGTCAGGCCGTTGTAATACATATTGGAATCATCTTCAGCATCCGGATTTTTGGCATAGCTTAAAGCGCTTATTACTATCAGTTTGTCATTGTAGAGGAACATTATATTGCTCCATGGATACTGGTCATTGAAGAGCGGATTATCGGAGATAAGCGAGTTTATATCAACGCTGCTGCTGTTTATGAATTTGCCGTTTTCCGTCTCGGCTATCATAAGCTCTCCGTAATCGGTCAGACGATAGATAAAGTGTCCGTCGGTCTGGTATACATCGGATTCGAGGACGTTTTCCTCCTGATTGAATACAGTGGAGTAGTCATCTCTGCCGCCGCCCTTGCAGCTGTTTGTTCTGGCTTCTGGCATCAGGTCGTATATCTGCTGATAGCTTTCGGCACTTTCCATGAATGCGCCTTTCGGAGAAACTACCGTGTTTGCAAATGAATCTGTCTCGGGATTTGTGGCAGTACTCATCGCAGATGAACTTTCAATTGTATCAACGCCGTTGTGAGGTGTAAGAAGTCCTGCCTTGTTTACAGCGGCAGCTCCGCCTACGATGACTGCACATGCTGCAACTGCGGCAGTTATCCTGCCTGCTGAATGTTTTATACCGCCGCGCTTTTCTTCGGCAGCCTTTTCGTCGAGCATGAGCTTTATGTTATCGGGCTCAAGCTCTTCGGGTATCTCAACGTTGTTCATGAGCTCTTTTACTTTCTCATCGTTGTTTTTCATAAGCTCTTCTCCTTTCATCGGTCACAATTATCAAGGTCTCTCAGACATATAACATTGCCTATACCTCCGTTAGCCTTGTAGTAGTATACTGCTGAGCTCTCGGTATATCTTATTGTATCCTTTATTATAAGACCTTCTTCCTCACACTTTCTGAGGACTTCACCGACCGCTTCTTTTCTTTCCTCTATGGACATGGTCTTGTATTCATCGCTGTCGAGTATTGCATTTACAGCTGTATGGATTGTTTCAAGCTGTGATAATTCTTTCTCTGTTATCGGCTCGTAAGCCTTTACCGTAACGACCTCGGAGCGTGTACCGTCGGGCATCAGCGCACAGAAATTGAATTCCTTCTGCTCGGATACATCGGGATCTGTACCGTAATCAAGGTCTATCCTGCAAGTGCCTTTGAACTGACCGTCACCTGCGATGCCGTCGTTGCCGTCGAAAAGAACGGAAACCGTTTCGCCTGTGTCTGCGTTGATGAGCTGTATCTCGTTGAGTTTTCCTTTTGTTTCAGCCATGAAGGTTATAACTCCGTTGCTCTCGTTTGTCATTACTTCGGTGGGCTCTGCGTAAAGCGAGACCTCATAGTGTTCAAGCTCTGCACCCTCGGGGGTATTCTACATATGGTATCTCATTGGGCGATTTGTTTTCTGGTTCTCTTTCTGATACAGCCATTACGTTTCCTTCTTCCACGCCTTCCTCTGCAAGGAGAGCTGCTGTTGTAGGTGCTTCTGTTTCAGCCTCGGTCTGAACTGACGATGCTGTTTCTGCTGAAGGTGCTGAAGCCATGGGATCGAGACGTCCGCATGATGAAAACATTACTGTTGCTGTAAGCATTATAGGGTAAACTCTCTTTTTCATATATATCATCTCCGTTATTGAAGTTCAAGTCTCAGTTTTTCTTTGATCCGCACCAGCCGTGATCTTACAGTTGATGCCTTTACAGAGCATATAGATGCGATCTCTTCACTTGTGTAGCCCTGTATCACTGCAAGTGAAAGTATAAGTCTTGAAGTGCTGTCGAGCTTGTCCATTGCCTCATGTAATTCTGCTGATTCGCAGTCGAAAGAAACTGCGGGACTGTTATCCTCGGAAAGTTCCTCGATATTTGAAAAATACTCCTTTTGTTTCTGTTTTATCTTGGCTGAGAGTATTTTCATTATCCAGCCGCGGAACGCATTTTCGTCCCTTAGATTTCCTATGCTTCTGAATGCGTCGAGAACTGTATCACTTACTGCATCAGCTGCATCGTGTGAGCTTCTCAGGCTATACAGAGCTATGTGGTACATATCTTTATAGACAAGAGAATATAATCTTGCAAAAGCAGCAGTGTCACCTTTACGGGCGAGTCGGACGTCTGCCGAGAAGCTGTTGTTGTCAGTCATGTCTGATCCCTCCTTTGATTTTTGAATTGATTCATACATAAGGTGTTATCTGAGACCTGAATTGCTGCACGGGATAATAAAAAACAGCCACATGCACAAATAACGTTATGTTTTTTTGTGCATATGGCTGTAGTAGTTAATGGGAAATATTATTTCTCGTTTGCTTTTCCGAGGAATGCTGCACCGATGATTCCTGCATCATTTCCGAGCTTAGCGATAACTATTTCGGTGTTCTTTGCAGAATTACGGGTATATACCTCCTGCTTTACGAGCTCCTTCATCGGGAGAAGGAGAGGATCGCCCTCGTTGCATACACCTCCGCCGATGCAGAGGATATCAGGCTGGAATATATTTATAGTATTTGTGATACCTGCTGCGAGGTACTTTATGTACTTGTCAACTACAGCCTTTGCGTACTTGTCGCCTGCACGCATACAGTCGAATGATGTACGTGCTGTGACCTTGCCCTTTTCCTCAGCCTCTTTGTTCATAAGGCTGTCGGGATGCTCCTCCATAGCCTCCTTTGACATACGGATGAGACCTGTAGCAGATGAATAAGCCTCGAAGCAGCCCTTGCGTCCGCATGAGCACTGTGCGCCGTCAACCTGAACAACTGTATGACCTATCTCTGCACCTGCGAAGTTTGAACCTGAATAGATCTTGCCGTCGATGATGATTCCGCCGCCGACGCCTGTTCCGAGGGTGATGCATACCGCATTCTTAGCGCCCTTTGCAGCACCTGCCACGTATTCGCCGTAAGCAGCTGCATTTGCGTCATTCTCGATGTAAACGGGCTTGTTGATAGTTTCCTGTATGTACTTTACCATAGGAGTGTTCTTGAAGCCGAGGTTGTTTGAATACTCGATGATACCTGTTTCGCTGTTTGCGATACCCGGAGTTCCTACGCCTATCCACTCGATATCGTCGATAGTGAGCTTAGCGTTCTTTACAGCTTCGAGAGCCATTTTTGCCATATCGTCAGCGATCTCCTTTTCGGGACGCGGACAGTTGGTCTTTGTGCTTGCCTTAGCGATGATGTTGTATTCCTCGTCAACTACACCTGCAACGATGTTGGTGCCGCCGAGGTCGATGCCTACATAATATTTCATTGAATGATCCTCCTTATATTAAACAGCAGTTATTATCATGCTGCATTTGCCTGTGATAGTGAATGGTTCGGTGCCTGCGGGTACGAACAGGCTTGAACCCTTTGTAAGCTGAGTCATAGTACCTCCGCATGTAAGGGTGCAGCTTCCGTCTATGACCAGTATATGCTGGAAAGTGCGGTATTCCTCGTTGAACCAGAGTTCGCCGTCCTCTTCCTTCATGTCAAAGCTGAAAACGCGGAAGAACTCGCAGTCCGCAAGGTTCTGTATAACGAGTTCGTCTCCCTGGCCGAAGGGTTCTGGGAGAATATGCTTCTCAGCAGGTGTAAGACTTGTTACCTCCAGAGCCTTTTCAATGTGGAGGGGACGGGGTTTGCCGTCCGTACCGAGCCTGCCGTAGTCATATACACGGTAGGTAACGTTTGAACTCTGCTGTATCTCGGCAATGAGTATGCCCTTGCCAATAGCGTGGAGAGTGCCGGGTTTGATGAAGAAAACGTCGCCCTTCTTTACGGGTACCTTATTGACTTTGTCCATAAGGGTATTTTCCTCGATAGCTTTGCGGAATTCCTCTATCGTTATATTCTCTTTGAAGCCGTATACCAGTTCAGCGCCTTCTTCTGCGTCGATGATGTACCACATTTCGGTCTTGCCGTTATCGCCCTCGTACTTATGAGCGTACTCGTCATCGGGATGCACCTGAACAGAAAGGTCGTTCTTGGCGTCGATGAGCTTTACCAGTACGGGGAAGCTGTCTCCGCTTCTGAATGTGGTGCTTACTGCTTCGGGGTGGAGCGATACGAACTCGCTGAGCTTCATGCCGCTGAATTCACCGCTTGCGATAATGCATTCTCCGTCGGGGTGGCAGCTGAGCTCCCAGCTTTCCGCAAGTCGTTCAAGATCGCTTTCCTTGCCGAAGAGTTCACGCAGTTTGGTTCCGCCCCATATATAGTCCTTTATTGGAGCATTAAGTAAAAATGGTGTCATATATCCTCCGTTATCAGATAAATTCTTTTTCAAAATCTTCCTCGCTTCCGCAGTACACGTTGAGATCGATATACTGCTCGTCACCCGAATAGCCTTTCAACAATCCGTGGTCGCTATACTGCCAGAACTTCCACTCTATCAGGTCGGGCTCGAACTTTACGCTTCTTATCCACAGGGGATAGTCGGAGTAGTTCTTTCTGACGTATCTCAGATATACGGGAAGAGTTGTATAAATTATCGGCTTTTTGCCGTAATGTTCTTCAAGACGCTGAAGAAGGGGAGAGAGTATCTCCTCCGCCTCGGCAGGTGAAGGTTTGTTTATTGCCTTGTCGCCGTAGTATTCGATATCTACCACAGGGGGCATATCTATCTCGTCTTTACCCACAGATGCAATGAAGTTATCAGCCTGAGTCTCTCCGGGACTGTCGAAACTGAAGAAATGGTAGCATGAGAGTTTTATATCAGTTTCAGCACCGTTTGTAAGGTTATCCCTTACCGATTCATCGATATGGCCGCTTCCCTCGGTAGCTTTGATAAAGGCGAATCTAACGCCCTGATCTTCAAGTTCTTTCCAGTTTATGTCGCCCTGATAATGTGAAACGTCAACGCCGAATACGGGATACTGTGAAGTATTCACTACAGCGTCCGACAACAGGCAGGAGCTTCCTGCACAGAAAAGCGTCATCATCGTACCGATGGCTGCCGCCGCAGCTCGTCTGAATCTACTCATTATAAATTAACTCCATTTACAAACTCTCAAAAAATGTTACTACTATATAATACATTATAAATCGGGATTAGTCAACAGTTTTTTTGAGATCAGTTCTGGTGGCGGACTACTCCGTATTCGTCATCGAGTCTGTAATAGGGACAGGCGTAGTTGGTTCCCTGAAGGAAACGTGCCATTTCGTCCTCGTCGAGGTTCACCATACAGACATAGCAGTCGTAATCATCATCATACACGTAATTTGTACATGTTTCGCAATTTGTAGCACTTTTTCCGTACATATTATCCTCCGTTATGTAACCCCGCAGGGGGCACTCAGATCACTGTATTTCCGCAGAAGCCTTCATCGGAGACAAGAGGCACATAAGCTTCGCCGTCCCGAATGAGAGCGGAAAGGACTGTTATTATGTCGCATTTTTCCGTCAGCTTCTGTTTTTCTGCCTGTTTTACCGAACCTTCAAGCTGTTCGGCTGAGCACTTCCGCAGGTCGGGAGTTCCGCAGGCTGTGAGACAATCGGGCGATACTTTTAACTCGTTGAACATATGCACGAGGGTTTCGCGGTCATCGCAGTTATCGAGAACTATAAGCTCGGTATAGCCTGTGAAAATCTCGTTGCCCAGTAAAAGCTCCGCATTGCCGAAAGCATCGTCTATATCGTATCCGCAGGCGGATATGCTTTCTTCATTGCCGAAGAACTCCATAGTCAGGCAGACTTTTTTACTGCCGTTTACGGTCAGGGCTCTCAGGTAGCTTTTATCGTTTACCTTTCCCGAGCTTTCACAGCCTGTAAGCGTAAAGGCAGTCAACATTACTATTATACCACGTTTTATCTTCATATTTCAATCCTTTTTTTCTGAACGGGACAGGGCATTTATATCATTACAGGTCGAGACGAGAACTGACGATATAAAATTAATTAAGAAACGAATAAGCGGGGTGCAGGGTTACTCCCTGTTGTACAGGGAGATGTCAGCGAAGCTGACAGAGGGTACGGGCGACCGTTGGGAGCAGCTCGCTCCCTGCCGGAGTCCAGAGGCAGAGCCTCTGGTGGGGTGTGGGGCAAAGCCCCGCGAACCGAAGGCGCTCTGCAATGGGTGAATCTCAAAACAGTCCGGTGGACTGTTTTGGGAGAGGGAACGCTCTGCAAGAGAGAGCGTTCCCTTTTAACAGCTAAAGAACAATTATCCTGCGGGCTGTGTTCGGTTCAAATTAAATGCCCTTATCTTTGTGTACGGCAGGAACTTTTGCGAAAAATGTGTGCTGTGGGGATAACGAGAAGTATCAGCAGTGATGCGGCGGCTGTAAACATCACAGGAATACGATAAACAGTTACTGCGGCGGCAGTCATCAGTACGGATATAGTCAGGTGTCGGTACTTTTTAAAAACAGGTAAGATACTGTACAGCAGTTCCCCTCCGAGTACAGTGTGGAGGGAAAGTGCAAATACCGCAAAGCATGAGAATACTATCAGGAACAGGGCATCTGTACGCTGTGAAGAGAAAGGCTGAATCAGCCGTGCGGCGGTCAGTACGGGGAAGTCCGATATTTCCATTATCCCACCTGCCGCAAGGAGCGAAGCGGTAATTACTGCAAGCGAGAGGACGAGTTTTCCCGTAAAGTAAGCTACCGTATTCCGCAGAGGTCTACCCCTGACGCATGATATCATCAGCGTGAAACAGCCTGTTTCTCCGCTTAGTGCAAGTCCGCGGGCGGTCTCACTGAGAAAGGTGCCATTGCTGTGTGAAAGCGTTATACTGCTGAGTGGATGTCCGAGAAGAGCTATGATGAGCATGACAGCGATGCATACTGCACCTGCGGCGGCAGTTATTAAGGCTGAACGTGCAAGAGCCTTGTACCCGAGAAAGGCGATATATATGCATACTGCGGCGATTAGTGCGGCTATGAGGAGCTTTCCCGTGATACCCCGGCTTTCGTATGGGATGTATACTGCCGATGAGGTTTCCCATAATGTACCGAACAGCAGTCCGCCCCTTACTATTATATATATAAGGAGAACTGATTTTACAGGTGCGCCGAAGCTGTCCGCACCGATGCCCCTGCCGCACAGCCTTACAAGGGGCAGTGCAAAAACCAGCTGTATAAGTGTACCCAGAAGGAAAGCAGCGGCAGTTTTAAGGGAGATACTGCCGCGTATGCAGATAAGCGAGAAAGCATCGTTTATCAGGAGCAGAGAGAGGAATTGTCCCCTTGAAAGTCTATTCATGGTAATCCTCCACTGTGAATCCACGGGACTGCATCCGCCTTATGCCTGCACGGAAAGCTGTATCCTCCATTCCCGAGGACGAAAAGGGCGACAGCGGCGCTGTGAAAGGGAATCCATAGGTCTCTGTGGCGCAAATGTTTGCGAGTACGGCACAGGCGGCGAGACTTATACCGAAGAGTCCGAGAAAAGCTCCCGAGACGAGAAATGCAAGGCGGAGTACAGTTATCTGCGGAGACAGGTCGGGGACCACAAGTCCGCTCAGTACCGAAAGGGCGGCAACGGTCAGCAGGGGAGTGCTTACAAGTCCCGATTTTACGGCGGCGTCACCTATTATGAGTCCGCTTATTATCCCCACTGCACCGCCTGCGGGCTTCGGCATCCTTATGCCTGCCTCACGTATCATCTCGTACATTATCAGCACGAAAAAGGCCTCTGTGACTACGGAGAGAGGTGCTTCCTTTTCCGCATCTGCAAGGAGCGTAAGAAGGGTACTGTTCAGCAGTTCGGGGTGATACATGATTATGGCAAGATATACGGCAGGAAGGAGCGCCGCAGTAAGGAATGAAGCATATTTCAGCCAGCGAATGAATACGGCGTAGTAAGGCTTGTATGCGTAGTCGTCAACAGTCTGGAAGCTCTCGCAGAAAAGTCGGGGAACTGTTATTGCGTAGGGGACTCCGTCCACAAGTAGGCCTGCGCGTCCCTCGATGAGCCGTGAGCATAATACATCGGGACGCTCTGTAGTGCCTGTGGAGCTGAAAAGCTCGCCCCTGTCCCTTTGCAGGAATGGGCGGATGTAGCCTGTGGTCAGTACCGCTTCGGTATCAAGTTCATCAAGGGAACGGCGGATGTCCCTCATAAGCTGCGGTGGTACTCTGTCCTTCATGTAGCAAAGACAGATATCCGTACTGCTCTTACTGCCCTTTGTGATAAGCTCCATTACCAGTTCGGGGGACTTCATCCGCCTTCTCAGCATGGACATGTTCACACGTACTGTCTCCGTGAACCCCTCATGGCTTCCCATGATATTGCTTTCGCCTGAAGGCTCCTGTATTCCCCGTGAGGGGTAGCCCTGTATGCCGAAACCAAGTGCCGTTTCCGAACCCTCTGCGATGAGTACGGCGAATCCCGAATATACAAGGCGGAACAGCGTGTCATAGTCCCTTGCTTCGGGACGGTCCGTTGAGAGGAGCAGATAGCTGTTTATATGGCGGAAAAGCTCCGACGGGGAGGACTTCCGCTCTATGTCCGTTATTGGATAAAGTACCATTTCCGCAAGCGTCTGGGAAGATATCATTCCCTCACAGCATATCAGCGCACAGGGGATGCTTCCTGCGGTGAATTCGTTTATCAGTATGTCCGATGAACCGCCTGAGATGCGGCGTATCGTTTCTATGTTTTCTTTCAGATCGGGTAAAAGACTCTTTTCCATTTACTCACCTCGCTCATATTATGTGCAGAATTGAGTTTTTCATTCAGAAAGCAGAAAGCAGTTATCAGAGCTCAGAACTCAGAAAGTAGAAAGCAGTGTAGGGAACGCCGCACTTTACACGTGCCCTTCCCCTCTGTCAGCTTCGCTGACATCTCCTAACAGGAGCGATGACCCTCTGTCAGCTTTGCTGACATCTCCCTACACTGTAGGGAGTTACCCCACACTGTGGGGAGTCACCCGGCGTTCCGTTGGCACATGTACATCCACATGCAACCCTGATATTGTAGGGACGACCATTGGTCGTCTGCATGATCCAATACATACGGTCAAATGCAACGGACCGCCAAAGGCGGCCCCTACACGGTATCAGGGTTACAGGTGGATGTACGTGTATTAAAGGACGGCCAATGGCCGTCCCTACAATGTTTTATTCATATTATTAGGGTTACCAACGGGCGCACGGAATGCGCCCCTACAATTGTTTTACCATAATTATATGGTTATCTGCGGAACGCCGAGGCGGCGTTCCCTACAAATCAAATATGAACAAATTACGAACATCCTGTCCATTCTTACAGTGTGGACAGTTGGACAGTTGGACACCTGACAGTTGACATAAAAAGCCGAACATATTATAATATATATGCAGGGGATCATCTGCGGAAAAAAACGGTCTCACTCATCAGGGGACGGAAATGAGGAAATATGAATACATCGGCTGTTATCGTATGTGCAGGAAGTTCTTCAAGAATGGGCGGAGTAAACAAGATTCTCCTTCCGCTGGGTGACAGACTGGTAATCGGCGTTACCATGCAGGCTTTCCAGAACTGCGAAAGCATAGGGGAGATAGTGATAGTTGCCCGTGAGAGCGACATACCTGCCATAAAAGCTGAGGCAGAAGCCTCAGGCATCACCAAGCTTGCTTCCTGTACCACAGGCGGAGCTACAAGACAGGAAAGCGTTATCAACGGTATACGCTGCATCTCAAAGGATGCTGAGCTCGTAGCTATCCACGACGGCGCACGTCCGCTGGTAAAGACCGAACATATAGAGCAGGTAATAAAAGATGCATCAGTGTTCGGCGGCGCTACTCTCGGAGTTCCCGTCAAGGACACTATCAAGACAGTGGACGACGGACTTATTGTTGATACTCCTCCGAGAAGCTCACTGTATATAACTCAGACTCCGCAGATATTCAGACGTTCGCTTTACTTCGAGGGCATAGACTTCGCCCTTGAACACAGACTCGATTTCACCGACGACTGCCAGCTCGTTGAAGCGATAGGCGGCAAGGTGTATATGACAAAGGGAGATTATACCAATATCAAGATAACAACTCCCGAGGATATAAGACTTGCGGAAACACTTCTCGCAATGGAGAAAGAAAAGAGGTAAATATGTTCAGAATTGGTCACGGTTACGATGTACACAAGCTTACCGAGGGCAGAAAGCTCATTCTCGGCGGTGTTGAAGTTCCTCACACTGTGGGACTTCTCGGACATTCCGATGCGGATGTTCTCGCACACGCCATTATGGACGCAATGCTCGGCGCTCTTGCACTGGGTGATATAGGGCATCTGTTCCCCGATACGGACGAGCGCTTCAAGGGTGCGGACAGTATGAAGCTCATGTCTGAGGTAGTGAGGGTTTGCGGAGAGAATGGTTATGCTATCGGAAATATAGATGCTACAGTTATCGCTCAGGCTCCCAAGCTTGCACCTTTTATACAGCAGATGAGGGAGAATATAGCAAGGGTATGCGGATGCGACGTTTCACAGATAAGCGTTAAGGCAACAACAGAGGAGCATCTCGGCTTCACAGGTGAAAAGCTGGGAATGTCCGCCCATGCAGTCGCACTCATGGTCAAGAGCAGTCAGTGAGCAGAAAGTAGAAAGCAGTTATTAGAAATCAGAAAGCAGTGTAGGGGCGCATTCCGTGCGCCCGTGATATCCCCGATAAATATGAATAGAACATTGTAGGGACGGCGATTCGCCGTCCTTTAATACACGTACATCCACATGCAAACATGATACCGTGTAGGGGCCGCCTTTGGCGGTCCGTTGCATTTGACCGTATGTATTGGATCATGCGGGCTGCCAAAGGCAGCCCCTACAATCTGTTCATCATAATTATATTGTTATCTGAGGGCGCACGGAATGCGCCCCTACACGGTATCAGGGTTGTGGGGAATTGTACGTGTACCAACGGAACGCCGAGGCGGCGTTCCCTACACTACTTTCTACTTTCTGATTTCTGAAAACTAAAGGGGCGATGTAGGCATCGTCCCCTTTCTATGATCGATAATTTAAGCCCGATTTAAGCGACATTTTACTTGTTTAAACAAATCCTGACCTGACGTTTTGTCAATGAGGACGAAATTCTGTTATTCATGAATATTTCGCCGTTTTATTCTTGAAAAGTTCATAATTCGGAGGTATAATTAAAGTGAAGTAATAGAAATATTACAGATAGAAGAAAACATGGTAAATATTACAAAGGAGGATAATTAATATGAACAGTAAACTTAAAAGAAGCGTTTCTGCAGCTGCGGCTTCAGTCCTTGCAGCAGTTTCTATGACGGCTGCTGTACCTGCTGCAACAGTCAATGCTGCCGATACTTCTTTCCCTTACACGATAGAGGGTGAAGATATGGAAGGTGCAGAGCTCTGGGAGAAGATCTACGAGAACGAACTCCCCGGTTATTCGGGAAAAGGCTTCGCTTACCTCACAGGCGGAGAGCTTTCTTTCACCGTAACTGTCCCCGAGGACGGTATGTATACAGTATCAGCAAGGGCGGCTCAGATACTGAACGAAGAGGGACGCTTCCAGACTATGGCGGTCAACGGAAGTGAATTCTCCAAGACCATACCTTATACAAAGGAGTGGAAGGACTTTGAATTCGGTGTTGTACGTCTCAACAAGGGCGAAAATACCATTTCTTTCCTTAACAAGTACGGATACATGGCTATCGATTCAGTAACCGTAAAGGTCGCTGAACCCCATGATTACTCCAAGGCTACCGATGTATGCGTTGATCCGAAGGCTACTGCCGAGACTCAGGCTCTTATGAAGTACCTCAAGAGCGTTTACGGAAAGCACGTTATCGCAGGTCAGCAGGAGATATACGGCGGCGGTCACAAAAATAACTACGAGTGGGAGAATGAGTATATCCAGGATCTTACAGGTAAGCTTCCCGCTATCCGTGCCCTCGATTTCATGAACTATAACCCTCTTTACGGCTGGGACGACAATACCACAGAACGTGCTATTGCATGGGTTAAGGAGAAAAACGGAATCATTTCCGCTTCATGGCATATCAATGTGCCTATCGATTTTGAAGGCTACGAACTGGGCGACGAAGTGGACTGGCAGAAGTGTACATACAAGAACTATCAGGCTTCAAACAGCACTTTCAATACAGCAAACGTACTCAAAGAGGGTACCAAGGAGAGAGCTTATTTTGATGAGGCTATGAAGATGCTTGCTGAACAGCTTAAGCGACTTCAGAATGAGAATGTGCCGATAATCTTCCGTCCTCTTCACGAGGCTCAGGGCAATGACGGACTCTACGGTGACGGTACCGCATGGTTCTGGTGGGGCGACAGAGGTCCCGAGGTATATAAGGGACTCTGGAAGCTGCTTTACACCACACTTACCGAGAAGTATGAGCTCCACAACATAATCTGGGAGTTCAACAGCTACGACTACGAGACTTCTCCGCTGTGGTATCCGGGAGATGAGTATGTTGATATAGTTGCATACGATAAGTACAACGTTGAATATAACCGCGGCGACGGCAAGACAAGCGGTCCTAACCTGCTTGCTATCCCTGCAAAGTTCGATTACCTCTTCAACCTCACAAACGGCAAGAAAATGGTATCAATGTCCGAAAATGACACTATCCCTGCTGTTGACAATATGATAGTTGAGGACGCTTACTGGCTTTACGTCTGCCCGTGGTATGACGGCGGCGAGGACGGCGGAACTGCTTTCCTCAGCGAGAAGTATCAGGACCTTGACGAGTTCAAGAAGTTCTATCAGAGCGACCTTGCAATAACTCTTGATGAGCTTCCCGAGGACCTCTACAAGGGCGGTTCAGCAACTCCTGCACCTGCAACTACAGCTCCCGCAACAAAGCCTGCCGAGACCAAGCCTGCTGTAACTACTGCTACAGCTGTCAGTAGCACTACTGCTCCTGCTGACGGTGATATACGTTACGGTGACGCGAACCTCGACAAAGATGTAACTCTTGCAGATGCGCTTCTGATACTCCAGTATGTTGCTAACTCGAAGAAATACCCAATAGAACCGCAGGGAATCATCAATGCCGACTGCTTCAACAGCGGCGACGGTGTAACTGCAAAGGACGCTCTTTCAATACAGCGCCTTGATGCAAAGGTGATAAGCTCACTTCCCGAAAAGGCATAAACAATACTCTTAAAGCTGTATAGAATAATTTACGTGTGTTATTGAGGAGAACCATTCTGAATATGGTTTTCCTCAATTTCTTTTTAAAGCCTTAACTTTAAATTTTAAGCCTGACATGGCACTCCTGTAAAACTACTGTTTTAGTGATACTGTGAGTGAGTGCCATGTCAGGCTTAAAATTTGGGGCAGAAAGTCTTTGGAATGGGGGGGAAACCTTTCCTCAGAAAGGTTTCCCCCGATAATACATGTAAAGTTGTTTATCCCATTGTAACAACGAAGCAGATGCCCCTGCCCTCGTTGTTCTCGATATGCACCTTGAATTTGTGTCTGTCGATTATTGATTTTGCTATTGCAAGTCCGAGTCCGTAGCCGCCTGTTGAACGGTTTCTCGACTCGTCGCTTCTGTAGAATCGCTCGAATACCTTTTCCTTCTCGGATTCCTTTATGCCCTTGCCCGAGTTGTATACATAAAGCATCTTTTTATCGCCCTGCTTTGCAAGCGTTACACGTACTATGCCGCCTTCGTTGGAGTATTTCAGTGCGTTGTCGATGAAGATTGCAGCCATCTGCTTGATGTGCTGTTCGCTTCCGACTATGTGAAGTCCCTCGACTATATTCAGCTCGAAGGTCTTGTTGCTTTCAAAAGCCTGACACTCGAAGGGAAGGGCGGTGTTCGTTATTGCCTGACTGAGGTCAAAGTCCGCCATTATGAAGTTGGAAGTATTGTTTTCGAGCCGTGTAAGGTTGAGAAGCTCGTTTACAAGAACGTTCATACGTTCGGTCTGATCCTGTATGTAGTTCAGCCACTTGTTTTCGCCTATCTCACCTGAAAGAACGTCTGCATTTGCAGATATTACGGTAAGGGGAGTTTTAAGCTCGTGGCTTGCATCGGATATGAACTGCTTCTGCTTGTTGAAGGCTTCCTGTATCGGTCTTACGATGAGTCCGCTGAGGAAGTATGAAGCCGCCGAAAGAGCGATGATGCTGAGTATACCGATCATTATTGTGGTACGCATCAGCTTGTTGAGCATATCGATCTCTGCGCTCTTGTCGGTGAAGACCATAAGTGTACCGTTGCTTTTGGGTTCGCTGCAGAACTGGTAGTTGTTAAGGGTACCGCTTGGCTCGTTCTTTTTGAGTATCTCGGTTATGTAGACCTGAGCGACCTCGTTTTCAAGGTCGTCGTTATTGCGCTTTGCTACGAATTTGCCGTCCTTGTCGGACATGATTATGAAGAATTCGATAGAATCAAGCGATTTCGGAACGGGTTCGCGTATTATCCTGCTGTCTGCGGGACGTGGCTTTGTAGCTTCGGGGACTGCTTCTTCGGTATCTTTCTTTTCGGAAAGAGTCACGATCGTGAAACCGTCAAGGACGGGAGCCATTTCGGTGTTGGCTGTACGCATTATAGCGCCTTGCTGGTTGCCCCAGTCATAGCCGCCGCCGTTGCCCCAGCCTGCGCCCCAGGAGTTGTCCTTTGAGCCCTGGCTGTTCATCCACCACCACCACCAGTAAGGATCCACAGGTCCCATTGGATAGGGAGGTATCTGATACTGACCGTTATCGCCGTGGTGATGTTCGCCCTGATCGCCTTCATTGCCGCCTTCGGAAGGTTCGTTGCCCGGTACTTCTCCGCCGCCTGTTTCGGGAGCGGTAGGTTCAGGCTGAACAGGTTCCTGAGGTGCAGGATTCTCCGGCTGAGGAGTTTCCGGTTCGGGTGCAGGCTGATCGGGTATTTCTTCCTGAGGAGTTTCGGGTTCCTGTACAACGGGTTCTTCAGGAACTTCTTCAACAGGAGCCGCAGTTTCTTCCTGAACTGTCGGAGCTTCTGTCTGCGCGGAAGTTGAAGGTGCAGCAGTCTCGGCAGCAGTTGCCTGTGTCTCGGTATCTTCCTCTGTAGGAGGATCGGTAACAGCAGCATCCGTTTTGGTCGGAGGTTCGGGAGGTGCGGTATGGTTCTCCGGACGCTTCCTGATCTCTCCGTCGGGAGGCATATAGGTGAAATCGTTTAGGTTCTCGTCGTATTCTATCCCTGCGGCGATCTGCTTCAGGGCGACCTTTGAAGTACGCTCCATGATGTGATCCATTATCAGGTTGATAGAGCCCAGCACAGCGATAAATATAGCTATCAGGGTGCCGGTTATGATAGCAAAGAATTTAAGCTGAACTTTTCTGAACAAAGGATATCACCTCCTATTCGAGTGAATAACCTATGCCGCGGGCAGTCTTGATCTGCACGGGCGCAGATATAACAGCAAGTTTCTTTCTGAGGAATGATATGTATACCTCTATATTATTGTATTCGACGTCGCTTTCATAGCCCCATATCTTCTCGATGATCCTCTCTTTCGGGAGTATCTGCTTCGGGTTTGCTATGAGAAGTTCCATTATCTGGTATTCCTTAAGGCTGAGTTTAACATCGTTTCCGCCCCAGCTTATTGAGCATGTGTTCTTCTGGAGGGCGAGTCCGTTGAAATCCATTTTGTTTTCGTTTACTATTTCACCCTTGCGGCGTGTAAGCGCTCTTACACGGGCGAGAAGCTCGCCTGTAACAAAGGGCTTTGTAAGGTAGTCGTCAGCACCTATATCGAGTCCCTTTATCTTGTCCTCAACCTCACTTCGTGCGGTAAGCAGCAGGACAGGTGTATGTATCTTGGCTGCGCGCATATTCCTCAGAACATCGAGTCCGTTCATTCCGGGAAGCATGATGTCGAGTATGATACAGTCATAAAGTCCCGTAAGAGCGTTATCGAGTCCTGCAATGCCGTCGTAAGCGGTATCCACGGAATACATGTTTCGTTTATGTATTTCAGTGAGGGCGTCTGCAAGCTGCATTTCGTCCTCAACAACAAGAAGCTTCATAATATAATAACCCCTTTCTGTCATAACAAGGTATTCACCGTTCATGTCAGAAATATCCCCATTTGAATAATAATACAAAGCGGTGAAATGATACAATTACCTCATCTTACTTTCATTATATCACATATTATTGAAATAATCTTAAAGGAAACAAAAGGTATGATATTTAATTAATAAAAAAAGAAGTAAGATTTTTGTGCATTTCAACAGTTTTAAACTAAACTTTCTCGGGAATATTGACTATGTTTCAGATTTATGCTAAAATATTTTGTAAGAAGTATAATCTATTGTAAAGGGGGCACTGGTCATGCAGTCGACACAGGAATACAGGAAAAACCGTTTTGCAAAGGTGCTTCTGCCTGCACATAATTCAGACCTTAAAAGATATGATTCGCTTTATCAGCTTTTCTGCGATAACGGCTATACAAAGGAATTATGCGATCTCTATGCAGATGCTTTTGTAAATGATCAGAAAAAACCTTCTGCCTGCGATATTGTCCAGCTTTGTCATTTATATGATCGTATACATGATTTGAAAAGTGTAACTTTCTACCTTGAAACTCTCAAGGACAAAAAGCTCAGCGGTGACGAAAGATTCGGGTATTGTATCGAATCGCTGAAGAATATGAGCAAGATAGGCCACTGGCGTGATGCTGTGGATTTCAGAACCGATAATATCAATTTCATGCAGAACCACTCTTCAAAGGTCTCTGCCCAGAGGAATGCGGATCTTTATATTGCTCTTGCGCTGACCGACTGCGCTTCAAAGAAATACGATCAGGCGTTCAGACTGCTTACAGGAATGGGATATAAGCCTAAGGGCAAGAGCGATACAAAACTCATCGAGATACTGATAACAGGCGTGTATATATGGGCATGCAAAGGAGATCAGGAAGGACTTGAAGATGCTGTACAGAATGCTTACAGCGGACTTAAGATAATAAGTTTTCCTCATAAATGGAACAAGGAGTATTATGAACAATGCATCGAAGATGCAATAAATAAGATCATATGAGCTTATTCAGGGACTGTTTACGGTCCCTGAAATTTTTTAAAATGATATTTTTTTCGCAAATCGAATTGATAAATAAATTTAATCCAACTTTTCAACATTTAAAGTATACATAATGACTATAAAATCGCAAAAAATGATTATTTAAGCAAGAAATGCCAAGATATAGGGACTTCATCGGCATTTGCCAACTCGTAAACTTGGGATTGAATACTACTTTTTGTATATTTAATTCTCTGCAAAAACCGTACAACTCCAATCCGTATATGTCAAAACAAAATTTATGTTAATCAAATATTAATATAAATATTATGCTTTAATAAAGCAATATAGTTCGGCATCTTAGCAATATAATCAATTGATTGTGGGACAAGTTTAGATTATAATACAATTGTTGAAGGCTTTATATTCCGATTTATCGGTGTTTGGCTTTCATCACACAATTTGTATTTAATATTGTGTCCTGTGAAAACGGCAATTATAGTCTGTTGTGCTTGACGCGGTTTAAACTCCGCCGTGTCCGAATCCACCTTTCGTCGCACCAATCGTTCCAGATCTTGGACTGTTTATCAACATTAATGCCTATAATATGTTTGATCGCCTAAACTCAGTCCATTAACATGATTTAAGCGTCTTTTACCGGTCTCACTTCAGCATACAGCTATAAGACACTTCGTATAGTGTCTGCCGTAGGTACAAGCGTATAGAGGGTGCGTTTGTGCTTAACGAAATAGCGTCCTTTACCAACTATTGAGAGGGTGTTGGTGAGGGCGTTATTTTTTTGTCTTTTTTTGCGTATATACAGCCATTTCCCGGGAATAGTACTCTCAGGGAGTTGATTAAAATGAATATATCACCAAAGGAATACAGCGAAATGGAACGCCGTGCCGCACCTGCTTCGGGAGTTGCCGCAGATACCCTCGCCGCTTTCGTATCGGGAGGGTGCATCTGCCTTATCGGACATATCATCCGTTCGATGCTGCTTGCCGCAGGTGCAGAGTCCGATGCCGCAGGCACATGGACCTCCGTTATACTCATAGCCACAGGAGCGCTTCTCACGGGACTCGGCTGGTATCAGCGCCTTGCAAAACATGCGGGTGCAGGTACTCTTGTGCCGATAACAGGCTTTTCAAACGCTATAAGTTCATCTGCTGTGGAAGCGCAGACGGAAGGTCTCGTTCTTGGAGTTGGCACAAAGATATTCACCATTGCAGGACCTGTCATACTGTACGGCTGTGCAGCTTCTGTGGTCTACGGACTTATCTATTATCTGCTTAAATCCATGTAAGCGGGGTGCAGTTATAAGAGCTCAGAACTAAGATCTAAGAACTCAGAAATCAGAAAGTAGAAATCAGTAGGGGCGCTTTCCGAGCGCCCGTTGGTAACCCTAATAAATATGAATAGAACATTGTAGGGACGGCGATTCGCCGTCCGTTTTCATCCATATTTGCATTATACATGCGGACGACCAATGGTCGTCCCTACAGGGTATCAGGGTTATGGGTAATTGTACGTGTATCGACGGGCGCACATTGTGCGCCCCTACAGAATTAATGAATATTGAATAACGAATAATGAATAAATTATAATTGCTGTGTCTCCTGACGGGGACGGATTTAAAATGGGGGAACGTACAATTGTCCGTAACCCTGATATTCTGTAGGGACCGCCTTAGGCGGTCCGTTTTTGTTGAACGTATATATTGGATCATGCGGGCTGCCAAAGGCAGCCCCTACACTAAGTTCTTATAGCTTTCAGCGCTTTGCGTTGACAAAAATTAACGTGTGGTATATAATTAATGTAGGACGAAAGTCTGAATAACAGCAAAGGATGAGGAAAACATGAAAAACAGAAAAATTGCTGCATTTGCAGCGGCTTTATGCCTTATGGGAGGAGCACTTCCTCTGCAGACATTCAACCTTCAGGACATCAAAACTGCCTGTGCCGCAGATGAAAGTTCAACTGTTATCAAGGTAGAACTTGAACAGGCAGGGGACATTTCGGAAGTATCTGTAGGCAATACGAATGAAACTCCGCAGTGGTACAGCGATGACGAAAAGATTGCGACAGTCAAGTCAGTTGGCGGACTGAAAGCACAGATAACCGCTGTAAGCAAGGGAACTACTACCGTATACGCAGTTCTCAGCAGTCAGCTTCTCAAATTTGAGGTGACTGTAAAGGCTGACGCAGATACAACCCCGAAAGAAGTACATATCGGCGATATCAAGCTTACAAACAGCAGTTCGGCAGCACAGCCGGAGCTCAACGGTGTTGACGGCTCTAAGGCAAAGTGGACTTCATCGGATGAGAAGGTTGCAAAGGTCAGCAGTGACGGTATCATAACCGCTGTCGGAAAAGGCACCTGCACCGTGTTCGTTGAATATAACGGCACAAAGTATACGATAGGAATTACTTCCACTTACGATCCACAGACCGCTGCTGAGGCAACTGCCGCAGGTGAGACTCCTATAGGCGAGATAAAGCTGACTAATTCAGAGCCTAAACGCAAGATAGAAGCTACACTTCCTGCCGGAGCGAAAATAACATGGAGCTCCACAGATGAAACTGTTGCAACAGTTGACAGTGACGGAACGGTTACCGCAGTAGGCAAGGGAAAATGCCGTATCTATGCAGTAATCGCAAAGCAGAGGTACTTCGCAGAAGTGGTTTCCGAGCATGATCCCGCAGAAGTTGTAAAGCCTTCGGTTATCGGAACTATAAACCTTTCGGACGAGTCTCCTTCACAGGCAATAACTCTCAAAAATGTAAATACCGACTCGGGAGTTGAGTGGAGCTGTTCCGACGAAAAGGTAGCAAAAGTCGACGATAAGGGAATTGTTACGGCAGTCGGAAGCGGCAGTGCAGTAGTAACCGCAAAAGTCGGAACTACCGAATACCTTATAAATATCAACTCCACATACACCGCAAAGAGCAGTGAACCAAAGGAAGTTACCATAACAGGCATCGGAAACACAACACAGCTCTCTTCCGAGGGACTGGGCGACAAGGTAGAATGGATATCCATGAACAAGAAAGTTGCAACAGTCGATGACAAGGGACTCGTTACAGCAGTATCAGAGGGCGAGGCTCTTATAGTAGCAAATTCGGGCAAGGTCTCCACGTCTATAAAGGTTACGGTCAAGGCAAAGGAGCTTGTGGGAGACGCTAACTGTGACGGCGAGGTATCGCTTACGGATTCTTTGCTGATACTTCAGCATGTTGCCAACGCTTCAAAGCATCCGCTTTCTGAACAGGGTAAGAACAATGCCGACTGCTTCAACAGAGGCGACGGTATAACCGCCAAGGATGCTCTTGCTATCCAGATGCTGGATGCAAAGGTCATCACAGTTCTTCCTGTTACCGAAAAATAACTCAGTCATAAATTCAAGGAGAATCTTATGAAAAACACAGCTTTTGACCGTTCTTCTGCAAAGATAACAGGCAGAAATTACTCAGAAAACAACATCCTTTACCTTTTGCACTCGGGTTCGGGAGCAGAATTTGATTTCTTCGGAAAGGAACTGTTTATTACCGTAGGCTGTGATGCGGATTCACTCAGCGGCGGCAGGGTTTGCAATTATCCGAGGATAGCTGTGCTTGTGGACGGCAGACCGATAGTCAGGAAGGTCGTTTTCAAAGAAAGGGAACGCTATAAGGTCATTTGTACAGATGAGGCGTCAAAACACAGAGTCAGCATAATCAAGCTTTCGGAAGCCGCTTTCTCAATGGCACTCCTTTACGAAGCCGAAACGGACGATAATGCGGTAATGACTCCCACAGATGAGAAGAATCTGAAGATAGAGTTCATAGGTGATTCCATAACCTGCGGATTCGGCGTGGACGATAACAACGTTGAGGGAGAATTCTCCACTGCGGCAGAAAACTTTATGAAATCCTACGCCTATCTCACCGCAAGACAGCTTGATGCGGACTACAGTATCTTTTCCTACAGCGGATACGGACTCATCAGCGGTTATACTGCCGACGGAGTACGCAATACCGACGAGATACTTCCGCAGTATTATGAAAGTCTCGGATATTCTCACTGTTCGGCAGAGGGCGTAAGGATGCAGGACATACCGTGGGATTTTTCCTGCTTCAGACCTGATATCATCGTAATAAACCTCGGTACAAATGATAACAGCTTCTGCATAAAGAACGAAGGCGGTTTTGATGAACTGGAGAAAGAATATCTGCATTTCATCGGTACAGTCAGGAAAAATTCACCGCAGGCAAAAATAATCTGCGCTATAGGACTTATAGACGTTGAGACGTCGGAGAGCGTAAAAAAAGCCTCAGAAAGCTTCAGCGGCGAAAATGTATACACCTTCTTCTTCCGACCGCAGGACGGACTTCTCGGATACGGCGCACAATGGCATCCTTCCGAGGATACTCACAGTTACGCAGCGGATGAGCTTTCGGACTTCATAAGAAGTATAGTATCTGAATAAATAATGCCGTACACGACTCGCAATGAGCTGATGTACGGCATTTTATTATCACTTAGTTATGCTCGAAGTATTTGTTTACACGGCTTCCGAGCTTTGTAACACATTCCTCAACGGAGGACTGTCCTGTGCAGAAAAGGTCACATTCCTCAGCTACGATACGTTCGAGAGCGTCATCGTGCCACGGATCAACGGGCGCTGTGCGGATGTACTCTACAAGCTGATCCACAGCCTCAGGAGTTATGGTGTATTTTTCGCTGCTTGAAGGGAAATCGCATACAGTTCTTATTGAGCCCTCAACTGTGTCGGGAGTATCATAGGCAAGCTTGTCTATTACTTTGTTAAGGACAGGTATCTTTCCGCCTGTAAGTCCGAGCTGTACCTGTGAATCCTCATTGAACAGGGTGTTCACGAACATCCACGCAGCTGATTTTTCTTTGCATGCTGCCGAGATGCCTACCATAGTCTCTACGTTTGTCTTGATACCGCATCCGTTATAGGAGGGGAATCCCACGAAGGTTATATCACTTCCTCCGAAGCGTGAGAAATCTACAGGATACCACTGATTCACGCCGTTTATTGTTATGCGTTCCACAAGTGCCTGATCGTTTGCCAGCTTGCTCTGCAATGTCTTGAGGAACTCATCCGACTCCTCGGGAGTCATTGAAGCCATTTCTGTAGTTCTGTCACCAATGTGATCCATGCCCTTAAGAAATACCAGTACACTGCGGAGCTGACTGAAATCACAGGTCTTTCCTGCACGGTCCACACACTCCATAGGTACGATATTCGTCATGTATCTGAATGCTTCTTCATCGTTCCACTGTTCGCACATAAGATCGCTGTGATAGGGACGATTATTATAGGCATCTATAGCCTGTTCGGGAGTCCAGTTAGTGAAGTCGGAGCCGTATCTGCTCGCCTTGACTGCCGCAGTATCGATAGTGAAACCGTTGAACAGGGTGTAAACTGCGCCGTTTTCGGTAAAGCTTGAAGCTACATTTTCCATGAAGTCCGACATTTTAACGCCGTCCTCACGTTCCATTATGGGGGCAAGGTCTGTGAAGAAGTCCTTGGCCTTAAGCTCGGCAGCCTTTGCAGGCGGAGCGATGACTATATCCGCTTTGAAACCTGCTTCAAGGTCGCTGTTGAATGCTTCAAAAGCCGAATCACCGTAGGTATCGGCAGGATCGCCGTACTGTTTGTAAGAGAGCTGGAAAAGCTCCTCCTTGCTGTTGAATTCCTGTACAAGTTCTTCGTAATTTGTGTCAGAAGTGCCTATCTGCACAACGGTAAGGAACTGTTTTTCGGCAGATGATGACGATGATCCTGATTGATCGTTCTGTCCGATAACTCCTGAATTTCCGCAGGAAACGAGACTTCCGCACATAATTGCCGAAGAAAGTAAAACTGCGACTGATCTTTTCATATTTTCCTCCTGAATCAATTCTGTTATATATATTATACGATAAAAAGTGATGTTCGGTCAAGTGCTGAACAAAAAAAGAGCAAAATTTGCTATGATATACAGAACAATGCCGTAATCAGTCACAATTTTGGTCAGACTTTTGACATTATAAAATTCGTTTCAACTGCTGTGAATATGACACTTCAATATATTTTTTTCTTTTAAATAAATATATCGTCTTGTTATGGGTAAATGGCTGTGGTATAATAAAAATGTCCGCATTTTTTGATACTATATAATGAATGGAGGCTTGTATGGAGATAACGGGCATCGAACTTAACTGCCACAGTACGGGAAATGTCAATTCAGAGAACCTGAACGAATTCCAGCTCGTTTTTTTCAGGTCTCCTATAGTTTATTCGGCATCAGGAAGCGACAGAGTCATACGAAGCAGCTCTGCAATTATTTTTACAGGCGGACATAAACACGTTTACCGCTCTGCAAACGGCAGACCTATAAAGTATGATTCCGTCACATTCATTCCCTCAAATTCGGATAAGCAGTACATCACTTCTATGGAGATACAGCTTGATACTCCGCTGGAGGTGAGCGACGATCATATAATGTCGAATACGCTGAAAAGCATGAAGCTTTACTCGATGAAAAAAAGTGTGCACACCAAAGAATTTATGAGCAGTGCCATGAAAATGCTGTTCATCTGTCTTTCGGGAAAGGTCGACAGCGGGAACGATCAGTCCTCAGCTGTACCGAAGTATTCACGTCTTAAAGCACTGCGGGACAGTGTATTTGACGATCCGCTGAACGACTGGTCCGTGGATTGGATTTGCAAGGAAATGCATATCAGCAAGACCTATTTCCACCGTATCTACTTCAATGCCTTCGGTGTTACCTTCCTTCAGGACGTTATAGAGAGCAGACTCGTTTATGCGGCTGAACTTCTTGTAAATACGGATCTTTCTATAAGTAAAGTCGCTGAGCGGTGCGGCTATGAGAGCGATTCGTATTTTATGAGACAATTCAAGAAACAAAAGGGCTGTACACCCACCGAATACAGGCGGAAGATGCTTGAAGAAAAAGAAAATAATGAAAATCCGGGAAAAAAACAGTAAAAAAGCTTTACATAAAATATTGTTTGTGGTATAATACATAATGAGAAAAACTGCGTGAAAAATAAAGAAAACATGCCGCGGTTTACAAAAGGTCATCTCTTAAAACCTCTTTTGAGAAAAATCAGCTATATACAGCATCTGCTGCACTTATCTGTTTTCTCTTTGACCAAACAGGCTTTCAGAGATGCTCAAAAGAAAAGGAGCAAATAAAATGAACAAAGGAGAAAAACGCAGAAACCGCAGACGTTATAAGATACGTTATGACCGTATCATAACTGCTGTACTTCTTGTGGCTGTCATTGTTGTGCTCGTAACTTCCTGTGTAAAGGGCATTTCGGGCGATAAGAAAAAAGATGACAAGCCGAAGAATCAGACATCCGAAAGCGGCACACCGGATACTACCGAAGCAAACGAACAGAACGAGCAGTCCGAGGTTCAGCCTACCGAAGCCGCAGAACCTGCTACAGAAGCTCAGATGGACAGCTTCTATACTACAGAAAAGCATTCAAAGGAAGAGGTCAATATGGGCGACCTTATCCTTATCAATGCAGAGCATGAGTACACCTTCCCCGAAGGCGACCTCAACCTCATTAACGTCAACGACGGCAGAAACAGCTGCTATGGCGTAAGCGACCTTGTAAAGCGTCTTGACACAGACGTTGTTGCACAGATAAATAATATGATGCAGGCGTTCATCGAGGAGAATAACCGCACAGATTCCTACATATATGTTGTTGACTGCTTCCGTACATACGATGAGCAGGTCGAAAGACACAACAACGGCAACTCTATCTTCGAGCCGGGACATACTGACTACCACTCGGGACGTACTTTCGACCTCATTACTATCAATGAAGAGTCAGAGTCCGCAAGATTCGAGCCTGTAGGCGATTATGTATGGTTCAAGGACAATGCCGAGCGCTTCGGCTTCATAGTTCGTTTCCCCGAGGATAAGTCCGAGTTTACAGGTGAAAAGCCAAGAGAAAATACATACCGCTATGTCGGCGTTCCACATGCGGCTTATATGAATTCCCACAACCTCTGCCTTGATGAGTATATCGAGGAGCTGAAGGCGTATACTAAGGATAAGCCTCTTGAAATTTCAGACGCAAGCGGTAATTACATCGTATACTACGTTCCCGCAGCTTCATCGGGTGATACCGATGTACCTGTTCCTCGCGCAGCAAGATACACCGTATCGGGCAACAACGTGGACGGCTTCATAGTTACGGTTATTTCGGGAGCTAACAGTTCTACTCAGGCTGCTGAGTAAAACCATCATAAATATACGGGCGGACAAGTTCCGCCCTTGACTTTGTTCATACGGCTGAGTCAGCCGCCCTGTGCCGCAGGGGACCTGTGCGGCAGAATGGAGACAAATGTGAAAAAGCCTGCGCTTTTATTGAGTTTGATAATGTTTACGGCAATGCTGTCGTCATGCGGAAATCCCGACAGAGGAAGCGGTCTTAACCATATGTACGATGCTCCGCTTCTCGGAAATCCACAGAGCCTTGATCCGCAGTTTGCCGATGATCCCTCGTCGAATACCGTTATAAAGAACCTCTACAGCGGACTTATGACTACCGACAAGAGCGGCGGACTTGTCTGCTGCAATGCATCCGATTACAGCGTTTCCGAGGACGGTACCGCTTATACCTTCCACCTGAGAGAGGATAATTACTGGTTTTTCGATGAGAATGATGACGATGTAATTGACGATGAGGAGTGCATCCCTGTAACGGCTGATGACTATGTTTTCGCTTTGCAGCGTATACTCGATCCGAAGATGCATTCTCCCTATGCCGAGTCCTTCTCATGCATAAAGGGCGCGAAAGTTGTTCTCAGGGGACTTGAGCCGCCTGATGCTGCCGAGGTCTATGCAGCCGATGATTCTACCCTTGTTATCGTTCTTGAAGAGCCCGATGCGGAGTTCCTTAACCTTATGGCAACTTCTGCTGCCTGCCCCTGCAACCGCGAGTTCTTCTATTCCACCAAGGGCAGATACGGACTTGATGACAGGTCTGTAATGTCCAACGGTCCGTTTTACGTAAGACAGTGGTTCTATGATCCCTACGGCAATAATAATATTCTCTATATGCGCCGCAATGAGAAGAACTGGACCGATTCCTACGATATTTGTCCCTCGTATCTCAGCTTTACTATCGAGAAGAGCGAGGAAGCGATACGCAAGAAGTTCAAGAATGACGAGGTTGAGTGCTTTACCACTTTGAACAGCAGTACCTATAACCGAAAAAAATACCTCGTTGAGGGCAAAGCAGCCGAGACTCTCGGACTTGTTTTCAATCCCGAGGACAGGTATTTCTCCAATGCGGCGCTGAGAAAGGCATTTGCATGCTCCATCGACCGTGAAGGCATGAAGAGTCAGCTTAACAGCGATGATTGCATCACCGCTTATGGAATGATACCGCCTGCGGTCAATCTGCTTGGAAGAAGCTACAGGGAGCTTTCGTCCGAAAAGCAGTTCGATATGTACGACAGCGGTAAAGCTTCGGAACTGTTTGAACAGGCAAAGGGCGAGCTTGAAACAGAAACTCTTGATAACGTGAAGATAATAGTAAGTCCCGATACTGCCGATGCGAGAGTTCTTCACTATCTTACCCAGAGCTGGCAGGAGCTTTTCGGCTGTTATGTAGCTATAGAAGATGTTACGGAAGAGGAGTTCGAGGAGCGTATTGCAGAGGGTGACTACAACATTGCTGTATATCCACTCAAAGCGAAAATGAACAGCGGACTTTCTGTCATCAAGGCTTACGAGGATACACCTTGTCTACAGTATACTCTTCCCGAGGAAAAGATATCTGCATCGATAAAGAATATACCTACAGCTTCGGAGCTTGTTGAAAGCTATACCGCAGCTGAAAAGAAACTCATAGATACCTGCGGATTCGTGCCGCTGTTCTATAAGAACTCCTACCTTATAGCTGACAGGGATAACGAGGATATAATATATGATCCTTTCAGCGGTGCAGTTGACTATCGTCTCGCACTTAATTTTGACTGATAATGTCTCCATTTCATTCAGGGCGTTTCGTTCAGAAATGCCCTTTTTTATATTATATATGTATTTATCTGTGAACACACAAATCAGTTCTGTTGATTAGAAATATTGATCTGTAGGGAACGGCGCCCTCGCCGTTCCTTCCTGCTTTTTCGTCAAAATGTGGAACGCCGAGGGCGGCGTTCCCTACAAAAAGTTCTCGTTTCGCGACATAAAATATTGAAAATTGATTTGCATGATCGGTGAAAGCCTTTCTGATGTCGGTATAATAAAAAGCACAGTCCGTAATGAACTGTGCTTTTGATGCTTTTTAGTCCCTGATACCGGGATCGGTGTATATCAGCGCGATAACGGATATGTTATCGTTGCATTTCCTTTCAAGGGCAAGGTCTACCATCATTTCAAGACGGCTGAAAAGACTTTTCGGCAGTTCAAGTATCTCCTGCATATCCATAGATGAAACGTAGTCCGAAAGACCGTCGGTACACATTATAAGTACATCTCCGTACTCCATACCGCCTTCAAGTGGTGCGGCATCGACTGTGGGATCTGAACCTGCATTGCCGAGAACAGGGAAGATGATGTTGCGTCGGGAGTGAGTTTTTTTCTCCTCACGGGTGATGCTTCCCTCTTCGTAGAGCAGCTGTACAAGGGACTGGTCCCTTGAAAGCTGACGGACCTGTCCGTCACGGAAACGGTAAAGCCGTGAATCTCCGACGTTGTATGTTACTATGTTGTGGCTGCTGTCAACTGCGATACCGCAGAGGGTAGCCTGCATATTCCTTGCATCGGCGTGGGAGCGGCTGTATTCAGCAAGATCGTGATGTATATTCATTATGCCTTCTTTAAGTCCCTCAGTGTCGTATTTCCCGAGACTCCGAAGACTGTTGAGGCACAGCATGGAAGCGAGTTCGCCTGATAATTCACCTGAAACTCCGTCCGAAACGGCAGCGATGAAAGGGACATCAAGGTGCATTTCTGCAACGCCCGAGTTCATCACTCTTTCTCCGATGATAATCGCGTCCTCGTTATGGGGCATAACGCCCTTTTCGGTTATTCCGCAGCAATAATACATACTTTGTGACCTCTATAAACTAAACTATACCGTAGAAACGTTTTGCGTTCCCGCAGGTGATATCGACGAGCTCCTGTACAGGCAGACCTTTTATCTCTGCTGCTTTTTCGGCGGTATACGCTATCATTGAACTGTCACAGCGTTTACCTCTGAATGGAACAGGTGCCATATACGGGCAGTCTGTTTCAAGGAGGAGCCTGTCCATCGGTACTTCTTCCAGCGCTCTGAGCGTTTTTTTTGCGTTCTTGAAGGTAAGAACTCCCGTGAATCCGATGTACATACCGAGCTTTATAACTTCCTTTGCAGTCTCGGCTGAGCCGCTGAAGCAATGTACAACACCTCTGGGGCGGTACTTTTTAAGGATGTTCAATGTGTCCTCTGTGGCATCACGGGTGTGGATGATGACGGGCATGTCTATCTCACGGGCGAATTCGAGTTGTTCCTCAAACAGCTGTATCTGTTTTTCCTTGTTGTAGCCTTCGTAGTGGTAATCAAGTCCTATCTCACCGACTGCTCTGACTTTCGGATTGGAACGGATAGTATCCCTGAGAGTGTCCATGTAATTAGCGGGATTGGTGTCTGCAAACTCCGGGTGTATACCTGCGGCGCAGTAGATGTAGTCATATTTTTCCGCAAGCCGTGAATTCTCAACGGTGTCCCTTACGGATGAAGCGGCGAGAACGACGTATCTGACTCCCTTATCGGGAAGTGAAGCAAGCATTACATCGCGGTCCTCATCAAAGGCACGGTCTGCATAATGTGCGTGGGTATCGAAAATATTACGGATCATATCGCTCATTCTGTAGGATCCTTGAAATACTCGTCAACTATGTTGTTTATAGCTGATGTGCTCGGGATGAAATCGGCATCTGCATCTGCACCGTCAAGAGCGATGCATGAAGCGATAGAGCTTCCTCTTTCGAGCATATTCTTTATAGCTACCTTGCGCTTTTTGTAGTCAACACCTGTGATATCTGTCTTTATTCCGCTCATATTGATAACTGTATTGAAGCTTGCATCGAGACTGTCGGCAACACGTCCGCCGTCAGCAACAGCCTGATTCATCATTTCTGAAACGATAGAGCTTGCCTCGAATGCTCGCTGAACCTCTCCGCCTCTGTACATTGAATAGGTAACGAGAGTCTTTATCTGCTCTGCGTTGAGGAACTGCTCATCGCTGTCGCTCTTGAATCCTGCTATGTCCTCGCTTACGGGGTAGGTAACACCGCCGAGTATCTCGCAGGTCTTGATGAATGCTTCGGGATCGAATTTAAGGTATCTGTCGATCTTTATGTTGAAAAGTGCCTGAGTGAAATCAACGGCTGCGGAAGGACCTCCGCGTTCGTATGAACCCTTTATGCTCTGCTGAGCGTCATCGATAAGTGCGATCGTGTTGGAAGGGATGCCGATGAAGGTGAGTTTCTTGTCCTTCGGAACAGAACGCATCAGCACGAATGTTGACGAGCATTTCGTATCGGGAGCGTCGAGGATGAAGAGGATAGTGTGGCTGTCCTCATAGGTTGAAAGCGTTACCTGGCGTGGTATAGGCTTTTTCAGTGTGTCGTCACCGCCGAGGCCGAAGTACTTGTATATGCCGAATGCGGCACCTCCGACGATGATAAGTCCGATGAAAATAGTAACGAGGAATGGGACAGCGATGCTTCCGCTTTTCTTTTTAGCCATGATAATATCTCCTTTCGCACATGCGTTGTAACTTTTATGTAAACTATTCGTATAAATCATGTAATATTTAATATTCAGTTATACATGAATAAAAAATATTTTCCATATTACGACGTCAAATTCTTTCTGCGTAATATCTGTTATCAACAGACTTTTCCACATTTTCAACATATGTTGAATGTTGGATAATGTTTAAACACAGGATTCAACAGCCTGTTGAATTATCAGAAGATGTCATCTTTGCAGAAGGTTTTGTTTAAAACCACTTGCAAAATCCTGTGATTGTGATATAATAGTTTATAGCGCTTTCACTCTTTATCGAAAACATTTTCAAGAAAGGCTATTTCACGCGATATACTGCGTAAATCGGTTCCTGCTCTGTCAATGAGCGAGAAGATGTCTTCAAGTCCGAAGCTGCATATTTTCCGCCCTGTGCGGTATGCGTAGCTCAGTGTCTGCGAAGTTCCCGAGAAGGATGAACCGCTGTTGAAAAACGCTATAACTGCCGAGGATCTGTCCACCATGTAGTAGTTCCTGTTGCGGTAAAGCTGTCCCGAACCCTTCTTGTCTGCCTTGTTGTAGACGATATCGGGATCAGGATCGACTGTAACAAGAAAGTCGGCTTCCCGTTCGATATCTGCAAGCGCCTTGCGTTCGGACGACGGAAACAGGTCGGCATGTCTCAGGTAAGGCATTGCGCCGATGAGCTTTATACTGCTGTTCAGTTTCTTTTTCTGCAATATATATTCCGCAGCCCACAGATCGGTACCCGTGGCAAGTCCGCTTATGAACGTATCGTATCCGCGTTCGGCTGCCATATCGATATAGCGTGCAAGCATGAGCTTGACGGACTGAACGGTAATGTTCCTGAAAACAGGATCACCGTGGTAAGGCGTTATACTCTTTTCTCTGTGTCCCGATATACATATCGTGCGCTTAGGATCTGTCGATACCTGGTCGGCACTGTATACAGGCATGGATGAAACCAATGAAGAAAGCATAATTCACCTCCGCATTTGTGGATCGCTTTAATTATAACATAGAACCGCCTTCATTTCAAGGCAAATTTTAACCTGTAATTAAATTTTAACATATATCTGAACTGAGCCTGCGGGCTCTGAGAAAAAGAAAGGATATGATGACACGATGAAGCCATACCTTAAAAGAGCGTGGGCAGAGATCTCACTCGGAAGGCTTAAAAAGAACGCTGAGTACATAAAGAAATGTAACTCCTCGGAAGTAATGGCGGTAGTAAAGGCTGATGCCTACGGCCACGGCGACGAGCATATAGTCCGCTGTCTTGCAGAGGAATGCGGTATAAAGTACTTTGCTGTCTCTAACCTCGACGAGGCTATTGCTGTGCGTAATTTCGCACCTTCGGCAGAGATACTGATACTGGGATATACTCCGCCTGAGTACGCTCACGAAATAACAGGATATAACATCATCCAGGGCGTTGTGTCGATGGAGTACGCAAAAGCACTTACGGAAAATACTTCCGAACCTATACGCTGTCACGTTGCCATAGACACGGGTATGGGCAGGATCGGCCTTAAGCACGATACTCCAGAGGAGTGCGCTGATGAGCTTCAGGAGATGCTGAAGTTGGAAAAGCTGAACGTGGAAGGCATATTCACTCACTTTGCCGTTGCGGACAGTGATGCTCCCGATAATGTGGAGTATACCAATAAACAGCAGGAATTCATCACAAAGACCTATGATGTCCTTGCAAGCCGCGGAGTAAAGCTTCAGCACGTTCACTTCATGAACAGCGCCGCTATCTGTTATCATAATTCCGAGAGAAGCACTCTTGCCCGTGCAGGTATCATCCTTTACGGTCTGCATCCTGATGTGAGCCTTGATATACCGGCTGAACTCGCCCCCGTAATGGAGCTTAAAGCGGTCATATCACACGTAAAGACAGTTGAAAAAGGCGACTCGATAAGCTATGGACGTACTTTCACCGCAGACCACACAATGCGTATCGCTACCGTTACTATCGGTTATGCGGACGGCTATTCCCGTCAGCTTTCCTCAAAGGGCGAGATACTCGTACACGGAAAGCGCTGCAAGATAACGGGACGTGTCTGCATGGATCAGCTGATGATAGACGTCAGCGATGTTCCCGAGACAAGGGCAGGGGATATAGTCACCCTCATAGGCAGGGACGGCGATGACTGCATAACTGCCGATGACCTTGCACAGATATACGGTACTATCGGATACGAGGTAGTCTGCGGCATCTCAAAGCGTGTACCGCGTATCTATATTGATTGAGCAGAAATCAGTAGGGGACGGCGCACTTTACATGTGCCCTTCCCATCTGTCAGCTTTGCTGACATCTCCCTACAGTGTAGGGAGTCACCCAACATCCCGTTGCAGGGGGCGGATCTCATCCGTCCATAAAAAGGAGGATATATATGGCAAAGGCAATGACGATATCCTATGAGGTGGGAAATAACCTCTATCTTAATTTCACAAATAAATGTCCGTGCGCTTGTACATTCTGCATAAGGAACCATGCGGACGGCGCTTACGGTTCGGATCCGCTTTGGCTGGAGCATGAGCCAACTATGGACGAAATAAAGTCGGACCTTGAAAAACGTGACCTGACTAAATATGACGAGATAGTGTTCTGCGGTTACGGTGAGCCTACGGAGAGACTTGATGCGGTTATCGAAGCTGCGGACTTTCTCCGTAAAAAAGGATGCAAAAAACTCCGTATCAACACCAACGGTCTCGGCGACCTCATCCACGGCAGAAGCATTGCAGAAGAGCTCTGCGAAGCTATGGACGTTGTATCCATAAGCCTTAATGCTCCCACGGAAAAGGACTATATGGACGTAACACGTCCCAGATTCCCCGAGGCTTTCGCTGCACTTCAGGACTTCACAAGAGACTGCGTAAAGACAGGCAAAGCCGAGATAATCATGTCGGTCGTGGACGTTATCCCGCAGGAGCAGATAGATGCATCCCGTGTGCTTGCTGAAAAGCTCGGCGCTAAACTCCGTGTACGTACTTTTGATGATTGATTTTGTTAGGGTTCAATAAATATCAACATATATATTTGTGCAGTATTTTGGAGCTGCATTATGGAAAAATTATTGAAAATATGGTATAATCATATTGTATCATCAGTTTATCAACTCAGCCGACCTATTCGGTAAGGAGGATTATATGACAAAAAAAGCTAAGATCATCCTCGCTGTATCACTTTCAACAGTCGCTGTTGCCGCAAGTGCCGCAGCTGCTACAGTGGTGATATGTAAAAAGATCTACGAGAAGAATTACTTCTCTGTAAACTAAGCTGATCTATTCGCTCCGCAATGATGCGAAACGAAAATATATAAAAGAAGGTAGAAAGAAATGGAAATCAAATTCACAAAAGCAGAAACTCTGAAAAAGAAGCCGCAGCCAGGCGATAAGCTCGGTTTCGGCCATATCTTCACAGACTATATGCTCGTTATGCCTTATGACGAGGGACAGGGCTGGCATGATCCCGAGATCAAGCCTTATGCTCCTATCGATCTCTCACCTGCTGCTATGTGCTTTCACTACGGTCAGGAAGTTTTCGAGGGCCTTAAGGCTTACAGAACTGCTGAGGGCAAGGTTCAGCTTTTCCGTCCGCAGGAAAACTTCAAGAGACTCAACAAGTCAAATGAGCGTCTTGTTATCCCTGAACTCCCTGAGGAGCTCGGTATGCAGTGCCTTATGGAACTCATCAAGGTTGAAAAGGACTGGGTTCCTTCAAAGGAAGGCGAGTCACTCTACATCCGTCCGTTCATCATCGCAGTTGATCCGTTCCTCGGCGTTAAGCCAGGTGAGCATTACCTCTTCATCATCATTCTCTCACCTTCAGGCGCTTACTATGAGAGCGGTCTCAACCCTGTAAATATCTATGTTGAGAGCAAGTATGTCCGCGCTGTAAGAGGCGGTATGGGATTCGCTAAGACAGGCGGTAACTACGCTGCTTCTCTTATCGGTCAGGACGAGGCTCACAAGCAGAACTACTCACAGGTTCTCTGGCTCGATGGTGTTGAGCAGAAGTACATAGAAGAAGTAGGCGCTATGAACATCTTCTTCGTTATCGACGGCAAGGTAGTTACTCCTATGCTTCAGGGCTCTATCCTCCCCGGTATCACAAGAAAGTCTGCTATCGAAGTCTGCAAGGCTAAGGGACTCGAGGTAGAGGAAAGACGTATCGATATCCAGGAGATCGCTGATGCTTACGATGCTGGCAAGCTCGACGAAGTATTCGGTACAGGTACTGCTGCTGTTATCTCACCTGTTGGTCACCTCAAGTGGGGCGATAAGGTAATGGAGATCAACGGCAACAAGATAGGTAAGATCTCTCAGATGCTTTATGATACAATGACAGGTATCCAGTGGGGCAAGGTTGAAGACAAGTTCGGCTGGGTAGTACCCGTTGAATAATGAAAAAAGGAACACTGATACAAATGCTCGTCGGCTTTGCTTTAGGCATAGCCGGCGGCATTGCTTTAATAAAAGTTTTAGACGCACATTCGCTTATTAAAGCGCTTTATGCAATGTTATGGCTGTTTATATTATTTTTGCCTTCAATAATCATCCATGAAGGCGGTCACTATGTTATGGGCAGACTTACGGGTTATAAGTTCGTTTCTTTCCGCATAGGCTCGAATACATGGGTGAAACAGGACGGCAAGCTCGTCAGAAGAAAGTTCAAGCTTGCAGGTACAGGCGGACAATGTCTGCTTATGCCTCCCGAATCGGACACTCCCGAGGATGTGCCGTTTTTCTGGTATAACTTCGGCGGCGGATTTTTCAACCTGCTTACTGCACTGATATGTATACCCATTGGCTTGCTCATAAACAACTTCTGGGTTTCCGCACCGTTCCTGATGTTCGGTATCATGGGTATAATGTTTGGTATCATGAACCTCGTGCCGTTAAGCACTACTGTAAGCAATGACGGTATGAATATCTTAAGGATGATGCGGGATAAGAGCCTGCGTACAGCGTTCTATAACTCAATGGCAGTAAACGGTATGCAGAGCGAAGGAGCTATGTTATCGGATATTTCCGAGAGATATTTCGTGCTTCCCGAAGATGCAAGCAAGGATGCTGTCGATATGAACATGCTGCTTAATGCTCAGCGCTTAGAGGAGAGATTTCAGTTCAGGGAAGCCGATGAAATGCTCAGCCGTTTTATAAATGACGGCTCAAAGGTACAGCTTTACATCAGCGAAGCAAAGTGCGAGAGACTGTTCTGCCGTATGGCTCATGGTGCGGATAAGTCCGAAATAGAGTCCCTCTACGATAAAGAAGTCAAGGACTACGTCAAGCTTACGGAGAAATTCTTTGTGACCAGACGCAAGCTGCTCTATCTTTATGACCTCTTATACAAAGAGGACAGAGAAGCAGCTGAAAAAGAGTATCAGAAAGCCGTTGATATGAAGGGCAGTTACCCGAATATCGGCGAATATAAAACAGAAATGCTGATCCTTGAGCATATCAGGAATGAGCATGGAATGAAATAAAAGCGGAGTCCTGTTCAGGACTGTGCTTATACGGAAGTTTATATGTATTTATCGGGGAAAAACCTTTCTGAGGAAAGGTTCTCCTCTTACGGAGGCGGTCCCCTCTGCCTCACTTTGTTCGGCATCTCCCCGCACTGCGGGGAGTCACCCCGAGCCCCTTTTCCAAAGACTTTTTGCCCCAAATTTTCAGCCTTACAGGGTACTCAGTTATAGTAATCACTAAATTGTTTGTTTTACATGAGCACCCTGTAAGGCTGAAAATTTAAAGTAAAGGCTCTGAAAAGAATTGAGGAAAAACTTACTCAAAGAGTTTATCTCAATAACACATATAAAAACATTCTGTATGAGCAGAGTTCCGAACGGGACTCTGTTTTTGTATCTTCATGGAATATTGTCCGCATGGTGTGAATATCATTGTACAAAGCATTTTTCAAGGAGGTACGAAAATGGAATTAAAACTGATAAGAGAGACCATACCTGCTGCCGAGAAAATATTCGACGGTATACAGGAACAGGGTGTGGAACTTGATTATATCCTTCCCGACTATTATCCCGATATATTCCGCCTTGTGCGTTGCGAGGCGGTGCCCGTGGTAACAGGCTATTCAGTTATAGGCGACAAGCTCTCATATGAACTGAGGTGCGATATCCGCATACTCTACTGCGGAGAAAACGGCGATAATGTACAGTGTATAGTACAACAGCAGAGCTTCTCAAAGGCCGCTGAACTCGGCAGAAACGTTACAGGTAATGCAGATGTACGTATATCCGCAAAAACGGGACATATAAACTTCCGTGCAGTGAACAAACGCAGACTTGATATACGTGCAGCGGTATCGGTCAAGCTTACTGTAACAGGCGAAAGGGAACAGGAGTTCATATCCGATGCTGAGGGAATGAACATCCAGCTCAGGAAGATACCTGTAAGATACGCCGCACAGCGTCTTAATGCCAACAAGAACGTTCAGGTCTCGGAGGATACCGAGATAGCAGCATCACAGCCTGATATCATATGTATAGCCGCATGCAGATGTACCGTGTCGCAGTGCGACGTAAAGACTGTGTCGGGAAAACTGCTCGTCAAGGGCGAGGTCACAGCGGATATACTCTATTCCTGCCAGAAGGATGGTTCTTCCGCACTTGAACCTGTTTCATTCTCTGTATCATACAGTCAGGTCGTCGATATGGACGGTATAGACGATTCATTCGAGCATAATGTTACTGCCGAGGTGGTCTCCTGTGAGGTTTCACCCATTGCGGACCGCTCAGGCAGCAACAGGACTATCCACTGCGACCTTGAACTGCATCTCATCTGCAATTCGGTGAGGATAGCTTCCGCAACTGCCGTAAGTGATGCCTATTCCACGGTATATCCATGTGAAGTTACCTTCTCGGAGATACATGCGGAGCAGCTTCCCGAGGTGTATACAGAGAACTTCCGCAGAACTGCGGTGCTTGCGCAGGGAGAAAGTGTTCCTGCGGCGGTATACTCTGTATGGTGCAGTCCGAAAAACATAAACGCAAGGATAGCAGAGGACGGCAGGTCCGTGATGCTTTCTGGGATGCTGACTTATTCTATGGCTGCAAAGGACTCTTCGGGAATGATAGTAATGCCTGACAAGGATGAGGCGTTCGAGGAGAAAATAGCCGTAGGAAGCGATATTTCTGGCAAGGATGTGTCTGCCGATATCAGGGTATCGGGCGTATCCTACAATATCTCTTCGGACGGAGTTCTTACCGCAAAGGCGGAGCTTGCGGCTGATATCACTTCCGGCGGTTCTTCTTCCATAACCGCTGTGACCGATATCGTCGTTGACGCCTCATCAAAAAAACAGCGTGACGGAGACTACGCTGTGAAGCTGTATTTCGGCATCGAGAACGAGAACGTCTGGGATATAGCCAAAAGATACAGCACCTCCGTTGACGCGGTCATGGAAGAAAATGAACTGAATGGCGAAAAACTCGAAAACGGCGGTATGCTGCTGATACCAATAAAGGAATAAACGATAAGGAGCAGATCATGGCTAAAGATATTTACAGCAATATCGCCGAACGTACAGGCGGCGATATCTACATCGGAGTGGTTGGTCCCGTCAGGACGGGCAAATCGACTTTTATCAAGCGGTTCATGGAGTCGTTGGTGATACCGAACATAACAAGCGAGTTCATGCGTGAAAGGGCAGTTGACGAGCTTCCACAGTCCGCCGCAGGCAGGACTATAATGACCACCGAACCAAAGTTCATCCCAGAGGAAGCAGTGGAGGTCAGTCTCGGCAGCGGTGCCTCATTCAACGTGCGGCTGATAGACTGCGTAGGTTACATTGTGCCGAGTTCCATAGGGTATATCGAAAATGAAGCTCCACGTATGGTCATGACATCGTGGTTCGATGAGGAGATACCATTCAATATGGCGGCGGAGATAGGTACTCAGAAGGTCATATCCGACCACTCCACAATAGGTCTTGTGGTGACTACAGACGGCACTATCTCCGATATTCCGAGGCAAGAGTATGAGGAGTGCGAGGAAAGAGTTATCCGTGAGCTTAAGGAACTGGGGAAACCCTTTGTAGTAGTACTGAACACTGTGAATCCTTCATCGCCCGAGGCTAAACAGCTTGCCGCAGAGCTTTCGGATAAGTACGATACCAAAGTCATACCCATAAATGCCACGGGACTTGATGAAGGCGATATACGGGACATAATGCGTGAGATACTCTACTCTTTCCCTGTACGTGAGATAAATATACGTGCCCCGAGGTGGATAAATTCACTTGAAAAGGGACACTGGCTCAGATCCGAGATACTGGACTGCATACGTGATGCGGCTAAGGACATAAAGCTCGTAAGAGAGGCGGAAAATGCCGCAGCAGCGATGTCGGATTGTCCCCATATCATATCCGCAACAGTATCGTCTATCGACCTCGGCAAGGGCGTCGTGACTATCTCCGCAGAGCTTGACAGCAGTCTGTTCTATAAGATACTTGGCGAGGCTACAGGCATCGAGATAGAGAGTGAGGGCGACCTGATGCCGCTGCTCATGGAGCTTAACGATATCAAGAAAAAGTACAGCCGTATTGCTCCTGCGCTGGAGGAGGTCGAGGCTACGGGTTACGGTATAGTAATGCCCGAACTGGAGGAGCTTACTCTTGAAGAACCGAAGATAATCAAGCAGGGCGGAAAATACGGCGTGAAGCTCAAAGCCGCAGCGCCTTCCATACACCTTATGAAAGCAAATATCAATACGACTGTATCACCTATAGTGGGTACGGAGAAGCAGTCCGAGGAGCTTGTTATGTACCTTCTGGACGGTTTCGATGACGATCCCACTAAAATATGGGAGAGCAATATCTTCGGCAAGTCACTTCACGAGCTTGTGAACGAGGGACTGCACAATAAACTCTACAAGATGCCTGTAGACGCAAGAATGAAGCTTCAGGAGACTCTTGAACGTGTCATAAATGACGGCTGCAGCGGACTTATCTGCTTTATCCTGTGATATGGATATTTACTTGTGTTATTGGGAAAGCCTTTTGAAAGAAGTGCTTTTCTCAAATTCTCTTTAAAGTCTTTACTTTAAATTTTCAGCCTGACAGGGTGCTCATGTAAAACTACCGGTTTAGTAATACTATGAGTGAGTACCCTGTCAGGCTGAAAATTTGGGGCAGAAAGTCTTTGGAAAAGGGGTTCGGGGAAAAAACTTTCCTCAGAAAGGTTTTTCCCCGATAAAACATATAATAATTCCTGTATCAGTCATGAAGTGTGAATCTTCTGACGTCGCCTGCCATGCCTACGAACATAGCCTTCGGTCTTGCCCACACCTGACCGTCCTTAAGTGACTTGTAAATCACAAGCTCCTCGTTGTTCTCGCTGTGACGTGCTACGGACAGAAGCTCGTACTCTCCGCCCTTGAAGTGACGGTATTTTCCGCCGATGACTATTTCGGTCTCTGTTGTATCAGGTATTTCCTTAACCTCGGGCTCGGCTTCTGCGGCACTGTTTACTATATCGTCCGATACGATGATCATAGATGAGAAAGGCGGCATTTTGACGTATGCATTGCCGTTATTCACAGGTATCTCTGATGCACTGAGGACGTCCACAAGTGCAGGGAGATGCGTACCGAAGTTAAGGTCATATTCATATTCGCTGAGGTTGAGCGCTACATATACGGTCTGGTCGCCCTGTATCTTCTTGAAGAGGAGCTGCTGGTTTGTGATGATGATACGTTCATAGCTGCCTGTTCTTACAGCAGGGTAAGCGCGGTAGATGCGTCCGAGCTTTACAATGTGCCTGTATAAATCGGTGTTTTCCTTTTCCATATCTGCAAGGAAAAGGCACGGACGAAGATTATCGTCGGAGTTATTTTCCTTGCGTCCCTGTATGCCGTATTCACTTCCGTAGTAGATAGACGGTATGCCGGGCATGCAGTACATAAGAGTATATACAAGAGGCAGGTAAGCAGGGTTAACAAGAGTGCTTGCAAGACGGTTTACATCGTGATTGTCCACGAAGTTATAGAGGTTTATATTGCGGTAGATTCCGCCGTTTGCACCTGACTGGCGGTTTATCGAGTAGTCTATCTCGAAGTAGTTCTTGTCGTTGTGTGAGGAATAGAGTCCCTTATAGCACTCGTAGTTTGTAACGCTGTCCAGCATCTCGGGGTTAGCCCAGCGGTTGTAGTCGCCGTGGATTATCTCGCCCATGAGCCAGAAATCGGACTTCTTTCCCTTGCAGAAATTGCGGATGCGCTTGAAGAAATCAAAGTCGATGCAGTCTGCGGCGTCAAAGCGGATGCCGTCTATGTGGAATTCCTCTATCCAGTAGTTCACCGCATCGATAAGGTGGTCGCAAACGCCCACATTGCGGAGGTTCAGCTTTACGAGGTTATAGTGTCCGTTCCAGCCTTCATACCAGAACGGATCGCCGCAGGGTGAGGGACCGCCGAAGTTGAGGTTCTGGAACCAGTCGCAGTATCCCGAACTCTGTCCCTTTTCCTGTATATCAACGAACTGAGGGAACTTTCTTCCTACATGGTTGAAAACGCCGTCGAGGATGACGCGGATGCCGTTCTCATGGAGCGTATCACATATCCTTTTGAATGAAGCATTATCGCCGAGTCTGCGGTCTATCATCTTGTAATCGGTGGTATCGTAGCCGTGTTCGACAGACTCGAATACAGGTCCGAAGTAAACTGCATCCACGTTCATTTCCTTGAAATGAGGTATCCATTCGAGTACCTTGTCAAGGCGGTGGACAACTTCGCCGCCGTCGTTATACTTAGGCGCACCGCAGAATCCGAGAGGGTAGATGTGATAGATTATGGCGTTATCGTACCAGTTCATATTAATTAACTCCTTTATAAAAAATGATGTGCTTTATAATGCCGGGGACTATTTGCCGCTGCTTCCCTCAAGGAAGTATGTAGCTTCCATATCTGCAACGTGAAGGGCAAATGCGAGAGGGTACATTTCAAGTGCCTTGCCGATAGTATTCTTGTCCTCGATGCCTGAGAAGCCCATATGCCAGCGGATAGCGAAAGCCTCGTCACGGGTGAGTCTTCCATCGCCGTAGAGGTAGCCTGATATGATGTATACCGACTTTTCTCCGTGACCGTAAGGCAGTGTATCATTTATGGTATAGCAGGGGACTTTTTCCCAAACGCCTGCATCGTTCTTTTTGTTGCGGTACTCTATCGCGTAGAAATTTACCTTGCATATATCGTGGAGAAGCGCAACAAGGGCGATAGTCTCTTCAGAGAAGTCCATGCCGTATACTTCCTTTGTTCTGGGACGTGAGAGGTAGTCCTTCAGGCAGTGGTATACGTTAAGACTGTGCTGTACGAGGCCGCCTTCATACGAACCGTGATAGCGGGTGCTGCTGGGAGCGGTGAAGAAATCGCTTTTTTTGAGGAATTCCAGCAGTTTATCTGCGCCCTGACGCTTGATATTTTCGGTATATATAGAAATAAATTCTTCTTTTGGTGTCATATTACAGCTCCTTTCGGTGGGATGACGAAATGCCGGGACAATAACCGCCTAATGGCAGTTATTGAGTACACATTAATTATACCACCTATGATATTTTTATTCAATAGCGGCGGCGAAAGTTTACAAAAAAGTTGAAAAAACAGGCGGATGCTGAATATTGTAATTGCTCCGCAAACGGTGAATTAAAAAACAGTCCTACGGACTGCTTTTTAAGAAGGAACGCCCTGCAAGTGAGGGCGCTTCCTGAAATTATAATTCTGTAAACGATTCCTTTACTGTTCTGCATACTGCCGAGAAGAATCCCATTTTTCTGAGCTTCTCAGCACACAGTTCCGCCTGTTCAACAGTCTCGAAAAGACCGAATACTGCCGAACCGCTTCCTGTCATATTGGCTTTCAGTGCATCCTTGTTCAGCATGACGGATATGATGCTGTCCACCTCTTCAAGCTGTACTGCCTGCTGGAAAAGGTTGCCGAAAAAGCGGTACGCTTCATCAGGAGATACCTTTATAGTCTCTGCAAGCTTTTCAGCTTCGGGATGTACGGGTGCTTCAAGTGAATCCACCGCACGGTATGCCTCAGCAGTTGATACGCCCTGACTGCCCTTTGCTATGACCAGTATCCTGTCCGAATAATCGGCAATGGAAGTTATTTTCTCGCCGATGCCCTCAACATAGGCAGTACCGCCTGTAAGGAAGAAAGGAACGTCCGCACCGAGTCTCTCGGTATGTTCCAGCGATTTGCCTGTAAGTCTGCTGAGACAGTAGATAACTGCGGCAGCATCTGTACTTCCGCCGCCCATGCCTGCCTGAGAGGGGATACCCTTCTTTATGCTGATATTGCAGCCCGAGGTCATACCGTTCTCTTCAAGAAAGAGCTTTGCGGCTTTATAGGCTATATTTCGCTCATCACAGGGGATAGGATCAGCGGCGGCGAACTCCTCTGGTACTTCACAGGTAAGGGAGATTCCCTCATCGGTAAGCTCTACGGTTATTTCGTCGTAGAGTCCGACGGTCTGAAAAACGCTTTTTATGTTATGATAGCCGTTCGGGAGCTTTTCCGTAACGTCCAGAGCAAGATTTACCTTTGCGGCTGTTTTAACCTTCATGTTTTTCAGCCTCCAGCTTTTTCAGGAATTTCTCGATACGGCCCATAGCTTCCATAAGGTGCTTGAAGGAATATGCGTAGGAAATACGGATATATCCCTCTCCGCTGTCGCCGAATGCGCTTCCCGGAACTGCGGCCACCTTTTCCTCATAGAGAAGGCGTTCACAGAACTCCTCACTGGAGAGTCCCGTGCTCTTTATGCATGGGAACACATAGAATGCACCCTCGGGGTTGAAGCAGGTAAGTCCGAGACGGTTGAATTCGCCCACAAGGTAGCGGCGGCGGACGTTATACTCCGCAACCATTTTCTTTACTTCTTCATCGCATGAAGTTAGAGCTTCAACAGCGGCATTCTGGCTTATGAACGGACTGCACATGATGCCGTATTGATGTATCTTGGCTATCTGAGTTATTATCGGTTCGGGTGCGGCTACGTATCCGAGACGCCAGCCTGTCATAGCATAGGCTTTCGAGAAGCCGTTTACGTATATTGTACGCTCACGCATTCCCTCCAGTTCGATGATAGAGAAGTGCTTCCTGCCGTATGTAAGCTCGGAGTATATCTCGTCCGAAAGGACTATTATATCTGTACCGCGAAGGAACTCTGCAATAGGTTCAAGATCCTCCTTTGTCATTATAGCGCCTGTGGGGTTGTTCGGGAAAGGCAGTATAAGGAGCTTTGTACGCTCTGTGACCTTGTCCTTAAGGTCGTCAACAGTCAGCTTGAAGTTGTTTTCAAGGCGTGTGGGGACAGGTACCGCAACTCCGCCAACAAGCTCTACCAGAGGAGCATAGCATACGAAGCAGGGCTCTACTACAAGGACCTCGTCGCCGGGATCGATAAGACCTCGCACTGCAAGGTCGATAGCCTCAGAACCGCCGACGGTTACTATCATTTCTTTGTCGGGATCGTATGTGATACCGTGCTTTTTGGCGATATTATCGCTTATAGCTCCTCTCAGCGGAGCGAGTCCCTTATTCGGTCCGTAGACGATGTGTCTGCGTTCAAGGACCTGTATAGCGGCTTTTCTTATTACCCACGGTGTATTGAAATCAGGTTCGCCGACACCAAGTGATATAACGCCTTCCATAGTGCCTGCGATATCGAAGAATTTTCTTATGCCCGAAGGCTTTATCTTTTTGATCTTGTCCGAAAGGACCTTATCGTAATCTATCACGCTTAACCCAGTCCCCTTTCGTCCTTATCCTCACCATCGATGAAGATGCCCTTCTCCTTGTATTTCTTAAGGATGAAGTGTGTTGATGTTGAGAGTATGCCGTCTATTGTAGCAAGACGCTCTGAAACGAAGAAAGCAACGTCCTTGAGGTTGCTGCCCTTTACCTCTACTGCAAGATCGTATGCGCCCGAGGACATAAGGCTTACGCTCTCTACCTCGTCATACATCATGATAGTCTTTGCGATATCATCGAATCCGCAGTCTCTCTGAGGTGTTACCTTAAGCTCGATCGTAGCGTAAACGATTGATTTGTCATAAAGGTCATCGTCCAGTATTACGCTGTAGCCCTTGATAACTCCGCTGTCCTCGAGCTTTTTTATCTCTGCGGCAGCTTCATCGGCTGAGATGCCGAGCATTTCGCCAAGTGCATGATTTGATATGCGGGCGTTCTGCTGTAATATATTGATTATCTCGTTTTTCATGGTATCATATCCTTTCGTATTATTTGTATCAGACTATATCTGTAAACTGCGGCTTTCTTCCCTTGAAGAATGCAAGACGGGTGAAGCCTGCGGCATATGCTGTTTCAGCGCCTTTTTCCACGTCCTTGCCGATGTCCTCGACAGTATGCGAATCCGAACCGATAGAGAGTATCTCTCCGCCGAGGTCACGGAACATCTTAACGTATTTGAGATCTGGGAAAGTATCACCGAAGCCCTGACGCAGTCCCGATGTGTTTATCTCGATACCTCTGCCGTTCTGAGCGAGATTGCGGAAGGTGTCGGCTATTATATCATCGAATCTGCTTATATCGGGACAAATGCCGTGTCTCTGCTTCATATAGCGCAGGCAGTAGGTGATATGTCCGACAACGTCAAAGAGGTCCGTGCGGCTCATTTCGTTAACTTCCCTGAAATAGCGCTCCAGAAGGTCGTAGATCTCGTCCATTGTCAGCTTCTCATAGTCGATATAGTAGAAGTCCTTCTCGCCCAGCACCTGATGAACAGAACCGACAATGAAATCCACTCTTTTGTCAGCATTTACTATTCTGGCGACCTCTGTATCGTGTAGTATCTGTCCCAGTTCAACTCCGCAGATGAGGTTGAGCTTTCCGCCGTAATGCTCTTTCAGCTTTGTTACAGCTTCTACCGAACCGTAGAAATCGTCCTTATAGTTGAAATGGTCAACATCGGGAGGAGCGGCGGTGTAGTGCGCTTCATCGTACCATGCATTGCATTCGCAGTGGTCTGTAATGGCGTAGGCGGCAAGTCCGAGCTCCGCGGCTCGCATGATGCATTTATTTATATCGGCTTCCGAATCGACGGAAAATTGTGTGTGAGTGTGACAATCGATAAGTTTCATAGTATGTCGTATCCTTTCGTATAATGACAGCTCAGAGCTGCCGATGCATTCATTATACCGCATAAGCGGAGCGTTGTGGTATAATTGCCCGAGATGCAGGGAGCAAATCAAAGATTTGCGTATCTGCAAGGGCATTCAGATGAAGTATAATGAATGCTTCAGCATTTATTATACCACATAAGCGGAGCGTTGTGGTATAATTGCCCGAGATGCAGGGAGCAAATCAAAGATTTGCGTATCTGCAAGGGCATTCAGATGAAGTATAATGAATGCTTCAGCATTTATTATACCACATAAGCGGAGCGATGTGGTATAATTACCCGATATGCAGGGAGCAAATCAAAGATTTGCGTATCTGCAAGGGCATTCAGACTAAAGTATAATGAATGCTTCAGCATTCATTATACCACATTAACGAATCTGTTTCCATAGTTTTTAAGATTTTTTACTGTTTAAAAATAAAAATTAAATATAGGACTTTATTTTTATCGCAGGATATGGTATAATTAAATGTAAATGTGCATCGGCAGGACTGTTTCTGTATCAGCTGCCGTGGACAAAAATCTATTTGCGGAGGTCAAATATATGAGAGCAGTTGTAACTGTAATTGGTAAGGATAACGTAGGCATCCTTCATAAGGTAAGCGGTATATGCGCTGAAATGGGTGCGAATGTAATAGAGGTGACACAGAGCGTTCTTCAGGATATGTTCGCTATGATCATGCTCATTGACATAACTGCTATGGACAGAGATTTCGCAGAGCTCGTTGACCGTATGACAAATCTCGGCTCTGAGCTTGGTCTTTCGATACATACTATGCACGAGGATATCTTCAACTCGATGCACACTATATAATCGAAACTATCAGAATGAAAGGATCTTTCCAATGCTTAACGTATATAATATACTCGAAACTATACGAATGATACAGGACGAGTGCCTTGACATAAGAACCATAACAATGGGTATATCGCTTCTGGACTGTATCGATACCGATATCGACAAGGCGTGTGATAAGGTATACAACAAGATAGTGGACCGTGCAAAGAACCTCGTTTCAGTAGGTCAGCAGATCGAAAAGGAGTACGGTATCCCGATAATCAACAAGAGAATATCGGTAACTCCTATAGCACTTCTTGCTGCTGCATGCCCTAACGAAAATCCCGTGAAGTTCGCAAAGGCTCTCCAGAGAGCGGCAGATACCTGCGGAGTAAACTTCATCGGCGGATATTCGGCACTGGTGCAGAAGGGCTTCAGTGCAGGCGATGAGGCGCTTATCCGCTCTATTCCCGAGGCTCTTGCAGTTACCGATAATATCTGTTCATCTGTAAATATCGGCTCTACAAAGTCGGGAATCAACATGGACGCTGTAAAGCTCATGGGACAGATAGTTAAGGAAACTGCCGAGCGTACAGCCGACCGCGACTGTATCGGTGCTGCAAAGCTTGTTGTTTTCTGCAATGCTGTAGAGGATAACCCCTTCATGGCAGGTGCTTTCCACGGCGTTGGCGAGCCTGACTGCGAGATACACGTAGGTGTATCGGGACCGGGCGTTGTACGTGCTGCACTCAGCAAGTACCCCGATGCTTCAATAAATGAGCTTGCGGATATAATCAAGAAGACCGCATTCAAGATAACCCGTATGGGACAGCTTGTAGGTGCAAGGGCTTCAAAGCTTCTCGGAGTGCCTTTTGGTATAGTTGACCTTTCACTTGCTCCGACTCCTGCTATCGGCGACAGCGTTGCCCATATCCTTGAGGAAATGGGACTTGAACAGTGCGGAACTCACGGAACTACAGCCTGCCTTGCAATGCTCAACGACGCTGTTAAGAAGGGCGGAGTTATGGCTTCTTCCACGGTCGGCGGACTTTCGGGTGCATTCATCCCTGTTTCAGAGGACGCAGGTATGATAGATGCCGCTGTTGCAGGTACTCTCAGCATCGAAAAGCTCGAAGCTATGACTGCCGTATGCTCTGTGGGACTTGATATGATAGTTGTTCCCGGAGATATTGCTCCCGAGACTATTTCCGCTATAATCGCTGATGAAGCAGCTATCGGTATGGTAAATACAAAGACAACTGCTGTTCGTCTCATCCCTGCTATCGGCAAGAAGGAGGGCGAAACACTCGAATTCGGCGGTCTGCTTGGAAGCGGCCCTGTAATGCCGATACGTGACAAGTCTGCGGCTAAGTTTATAAACCGCGGCGGACGTATCCCTGCACCTATGCACAGTCTTAAGAACTGACGTCAAAAAGTTTTAGTACAATATCTGATACAACAGGAACCGATGTTCCTCATAATAGAAAATGATCATGTTTCACGCTTAGCCGCTCATAGAGAGCGGCGCGTGACAAATATAAGGGTGAAAATAAAATGAATATTGATAACAGACCTACTATGGCAGAAAAAACAGCTCACGCTGTGGGACTTGTTTGCTCTGTCGGCGTTTTACTAACTGCTGCATTATACTTTGCAAAATTACTGCCTGAGAATGTAGACGGATTTTTCATTATGGAACCGCTCCTTTCCGTTCTCATGCTTTCACAGGGCATAAGGCTCTGGAGAAGATCCCGTGTTACGGCTTTTTTCTCATTCGCTGCGGCTTTATTTATAGCCGTTGTAACGTTCATCATGCTGTTTTCCGACCGCTCGGCATAAGATCGGAGATATAAAGATTATTCTGTGAGGTGCAGGTATGGAGATAGTTGATATACTCCGCAGCTTCGGCATAAAAAACTGCGGCAGTATCTCAGGACTTGATAACGGACATATAAACCGTACATTTCTTGCGGAAACGACCGAAGGTAGATATATAGTCCAGTCACTTAACAGTGAAGTGTTCTGTGTGCCCGAAGCGGTAATGGAGAATATCTCTGCTGTCTGCGGTGCTTTCATGAAGCACACTGACGAGTATGTGTCTGTTCCGCAGTTCCTGACTGTCGGCGAGGACAATTTTATCCTTTGTGACGGTGAACTGTGGAGGGTTTATCCATTTACCTGTGAATCAGTGGAGTATTCCCGTGCAGAGAAGATCTTTTGTTCCGGACGTGCCTACGGATCATTTATCCGTATAATGTCCGAAGAGAAGCCTAAGCTGAAAACAGTCTGTGAGGGATTTCACGACATCAAAAGGTACTTCGGCAGACTTCAGGCTGCAATGGCAGCTTCTCCGATGAAGAAGATAGACAGTGGTATAATTGCGCGTCTCGGCAGTATCTGTGATACACTTGACCACGTTTTTCCGTCCTCTTTCAGAAAGCGGATAATACATGGTGATGCAAAAGCGGATAATGTGATATTGGGGGACAAATGCTCTGTTATCGATCTTGATACGGTGATGTACGGATATGCGGCTATCGATTTCGGCGACCTTATCCGTTCGGTCTGTCGCGGAAGTGACTATGACTACAGTGTGGTAAGAAATGCGGTAAAGGGTTTCGCCGAGGGACTTGGCGGTATTCTTTCCACGGATGAGACCGATTCGCTGTATTACGGTATACTTTGGGTGACAGCAGAGCTTGCCATAAGGTATCTTACGGATTATATCAGTGAGGAGCATTATTTCCGTGACAAGACTCCTTCGGAATGTCTTGTAAGAGCAAATGAGCTTATTGTACAGCTGAATAATTTCATATTGCATGGTGATGAGATAACTGAAATGATATATGCTGCCTTCAGGAAAGCGCAGTAAATAATAAGCCATAAAGGAGAGCGATTCTTCTTTATGGCTTTAATTTTTTTGTAACGTAGTATTTCAACAATTTGGGATCCTAAATGGGTTTCACCTCTTTAGCGGAGTCCGGAGGCAGTAACCGCCCAAAGGCGGTTACTGAGTACACATTAGTTATTATTTGAAGTAAGCTACGCCGCTCTCAAAGATCTTCTGATCCTTGTTTCCTTCAACGTTCTTGCAGATGTAGCTTCCCTTACGCTCTGAGTGTCCCATTTTACCGAGAACTCGTCCGTCAGGAGAAGTTATACCCTCAATAGCCTCAATAGAGGTGTTCGGATTGTAACGGATATCCATTGTCGGATTGCCGTCCAGATCAACGTACTGTGTTGCGATCTGACCGTTGTTTGCAAGACGCTGGATAAGGCTCAGAGGAGCTACGAAACGTCCCTCGCCGTGTGAGATCGGAACTGTGTGGATGTCGCCTACGTTAGTACCGTAGAGCCATGGGCTCTTGTTTGATGCGATACGTGTATTTACCATCATGGACTGGTGACGCGCAATGGTATTGAATGTAAGTGTAGGTGACTCGTCTGTCATGTCAACTATCTCGCCGTATGGTACAAGTCCGAGCTTGATAAGTGCCTGGAAGCCGTTGCAGATACCGAGCATAAGACCGTCACGGTTCTTAAGGAGATCGTGAACAGCGTCCTTTATCTTAGGATTGCGGAAGAATGCTGTGATGAACTTACCGCTTCCCTCAGGCTCGTCACCGCCGCTGAATCCGCCGGGTATCATGATTATCTGTGATTCCTTTATTGCCTTCTCGAAGTAGTTTACAGAGTCCTCAAGGTCAGCTGCGGAAATGTTCTTGATAACGACTGTCTCGGCAGTTGCGCCTGCCTTCTCGAAAGCTCTTGCTGTATCGTATTCGCAGTTAGTTCCGGGGAATACAGGGATGAGTACTCTTGGCTTAGCGAATTTCTCGGAAGAAGTTATCTTCTCTGTAACAGGCGAAGAGAATGTAGCAGGAGTTGAGTCTGTAGTTCTTATGCGGCATGGGAATACAGGTTCGAGCTTGCCTTCCCATACTCTCTGAAGTGCATCGAGGTTAACTGTGTAGTCGTATGTGAATATCTTGTAATCCTTGATAGTCTTACCGATGACCTTCTCATCGTCGGAAGCTTCACCTGTGAGCTCGATGATGAAAGCACCATAGCAAGGCTTGAAGAGCTGTTCTGCTGTGAGTCTTGAAGTGAACTCGAAGCCGACCTTGTTACCGAAGCACATCTTAGCGATACCTTCTGCTGCGCCGCCGTAGCCGAGAGTCCATACAGCATTTGCACGGCCTGCGGAGATTATCTCCTCAACCTTGTCAAAGCATGCCTTTATGCTGGAGAATACAGGGAGACCGTCCTTGTCGTATTCGGGAGCGATGTAGATAACGTTGTCGCCCCAGCGCTTGAATTCGGTTGATACTACCTTATCAGCCTTAGCTGTTGATACTGCGAAGGAAACGAGTGTAGGAGGAACATCTATGTTCTCGAATGTACCTGACATAGAGTCCTTACCGCCGATAGAGCCGCATCCCATTTCGAGCTGTGCCTTGAATGCGCCGAGAAGTGCTGCAAGAGGCTTGCCCCAGCGCTTGGGATCGTTCTGAGTTCTCTCGAAGTATTCCTGGAATGTGAGCCAGCATTTCTTATATGTACCGCCTGCTGCAACTACCTTTGCGATGGACTCAACAACAGCGAGCATTGCGCCGTGGTAAGGGCTCTTCTCGGAAATATCAGGGTTGTAGCCCCAGCCCATGAGTGAGCAGGTATTTGTTTCGCCTTCGAGGACAGGTATCTTAGCTGCCATAGCCTGTGAAGGAGACATCTGGTAAACGCCGCCGAAAGGCATGAGAACTGTGCCTGCGCCGATAGTCGAGTCGAACTTCTCGATGAGTCCCTTCTGTGAGCATACATTCAGGCTGCCCATGAGCTCTGTCCATGATTCAGCGCTGTCAGCCTTGTCGTTGTAAGAGTACATCTCAGGCTGCTCAACAGTGATATCTGTGAATTTTGGAGCACCATTTGAGTTGAGGAACTCACGGGAGAGGTCAACGATAGTATTGCCGTTCCAGTTCATTTTCAGTCTTGGTTCAGCAACAACGTCGGCTACAACAGTAGCTTCGAGGTTTTCCTTCTTTGCTTCTGCAAGGAATTTATCAAGATCCTCGGGAGCGATGACTACAGCCATTCTCTCCTGGGATTCGGAAATAGCTATCTCAGTACCGTCGAGACCGTCGTACTTCTTTGGTACTGCGTTGAGGTTTATGATAAGACCGTCAGTCAGCTCGCCGATAGCAACTGAAACGCCGCCTGCACCGAAGTCGTTGCAGCGCTTTATCATCTTTGTAACATCAGGATTGCGGAAGAGTCTCTGGAGCTTTCTCTCCTCGGGCGGATTACCCTTCTGTACCTCTGCACCGCATGATTCCAGTGATTCAAGTGTATGTGACTTTGATGAACCTGTAGCACCGCCGCAGCCGTCACGTCCTGTTTTACCGCCGAGGAGTATAACGATATCTCCCGGAACAGGTCTTTCACGGCGGATGTTCTCAGCAGGAGCAGCACCGAGTACAGCACCAATCTCCATACGCTTTGCAACATAGCCCGGGTGGTAGACCTCAGCAACATGGCCTGTAGCAAGACCTATCTGGTTGCCGTATGAGCTGTAGCCGTTTGCAGCGCCGACAGTTATCTTTCTCTGGGGGAGCTTGCCTGTGATAGTGTCCTCAACGGGAACGAGAGGATTAGCTGCACCTGTGACACGCATAGCCTGATATACGTATGAACGTCCTGAAAGCGGATCACGGATAGCACCGCCGAGACATGTAGCAGCACCGCCGAAAGGTTCGATCTCAGTCGGGTGGTTGTGAGTCTCGTTCTTGAACATGAGTATCCAGTCTTCGAGCTTGCCGTCGATATCTACCTTGATCTTTACGGAACATGCATTGATCTCTTCACTCTCGTCAAGGTCGGGGAGAAGTCCGTCAGCCTTGAGCTTCTTTGCAGCAACTGTAGCAAGGTCCATGAGAGTTACAGGACGGTCATTTCTGCCAAGCTCCTCGCGGACATTTATGTAAAGCTCGAAAGCTTCTCTTATATAAGGTGTATCTATATTTACGTGCTCTACATTTGTAAGGAATGTAGTGTGACGGCAGTGATCCGACCAGTAGGTATCGATCATGCGTATTTCAGTGATAGTGGGATCGCGGCGCTCTTTTGTACGGAAATAGTCCTGGCAGAACTTTATGTCGTCGTAATCCATAGCAAGACCGAGCTTGTCAACGAGTGCGTGAAGTCCCTGCTCATCCAGTGAAGTGAAGCCTGTGAGAGTATCAACTGTAGTAGGAATATCGTACTTTGTATCAAGTGTCTCGAACTTTTCAAGGGAAGCTTCACGGCTCTCAACAGGGTTTATTATGTAAGCCTTAAGGCGGTCGATGTCAGCATCGCTGAGGCTTCCGCTAACTATATATATCCTTGCGTTTCTTACACGGCAGCGCTCGCCCTGACGGAGTATCTGTATACACTGCTCACAGCTGTCTGCACGCTGGTCGAACTGTCCCGGGAGGTATTCAACTGCAAATACGTGCTCGTCATCACGGAGCTTAGGAAGCTCGTCGTAAACAACGTCAACAGCAGGCTCTGAGAAGACTGTGCTTATAGCAGCCTTGAAATCTTCTTCGCTGAGCTTATCTGCATCGTAGCGGTTGAGTATCCTGACGTTCTTAAGGTCAAGACGAAGGGCTGTCCTGACATCGCTCAGGACTGACTGTGCTTCAACTGCAAATTCAGGTTTCTTTTCAACATAAATTCTGAATACGGACATAAATCTGTTCTCCTGTTCTCCTCGTTGTGAGGTTCAGTGTTCTTTTATCTCTCCGATACAGTGATCGGAGTGGTTCTCTTTTATTATAACACTAAATATGTGATTACGCAAACTTTTTTCGGAATTTTTTCTGTAAATTTTTATGAGAGTGTGATCGGGAGCGCATCCCTGGTGGAATTCAGGCGAATTTTCGCGCTCGAACAGCACTTTCACAGTTTTTCCTACCTGACGGGCAAGGTAACTGCTCTGGAGCTTTGCGGCAGCCGCTTTCATCCTGTCGGCACGTTCAGCCTTCACGGCGGAGGGTATCTGCTTCATTGAAGCCGCGGGAGTTCCCTTTCTCGGGGAGTACTGGAATACATGTATCTTGGCAAATCCGACCTTCTCTGCAAATCTCAGGGATTCCTCAAAGTCCTCGTCGGTCTCTTCGGGAAAGCCTACCATTATATCGGTGGTGAACGCCGCATCGGGGAAGTGCTCCAGTATCCGGCGTGTGAGAGAATAGTACTCATCGGCGGTGTAGCGGCGGTTCATGGCTTTGAGAGTCCTGTCACAGCCTGATTGCAGTGAAAGGTGGAACTGCGGACATAGTTTCGGCTGTGCGGCAAGTCTGCGGAGGTCATCTTCAAGCAGCATTTCGGGTTCGAGAGAACCGAGACGTACACGCTCTATGCCTTCGATGCCGCAGCAGAGCTCAACTGCATCCGCAAGCCTGAGACCGCTTTCCATGCCGTAGAATGCAAGGTTTATGCCTACAAGAACGATCTCCTTGTGTCCCGAAGCCGCAAGCATCTCCACTTCCTTTTTAAGTATATCGGGGGATTTGCTCCTGCATCGTCCGCGGGCATAGGGTATCATGCAATAGTTGCAGAAACAGTTGCAGCCGTCCTGTATCTTCACGAAAGCCCTCGTTTTGCTGAATGAACTGCGGTATTCCATAGACTCGAAGGAGTCGTGGTTCGTGTAGGGGACTATGTCCACGAGTCTGCCGTGTTCGGATATGAACCTGCTTACAAGCTCGGGGATCTTTTTTCGTTCATTGGTGCCTGTTATGACGTCTGCTTCGGGGATTTTTGCCTGTATATCGGGATCTGCCTGTGGCATACAGCCTGTCAGGACTATAACACTGTCAGGGTGATCCTTGCGAAGCTTTCTGACCGAATACAGCGATTTGCTGTCGCCGCTTCCTGTGACAGTGCAGGAATTGACAACTATAATGTCGCTTTCATCTGCATCGCTGCATATTCCGAATCCGTTATCCTCGAAGCAGCTTTTCAGAGCTTCTGTTTCGTACTGATTGACCTTGCAGCCGAATGTAATAAAATATACTTTATACATATTTCTCCTTAATTTAAAAATTGTTCTCAAAGAGTTTTAAAAACATCCATGTAAATACTGCACAAAAAACACTGTTTGCTTTTGTGGGCATTAAATACTCTCTTTTCTGAATAAATTATCAAATTCAATGTCCCTTATATTATACTAAATTGACGAAAATATTTCAAGTGGCTTGACATTGGGTTTTTTTAGTGCTATGATGTAAGTGCGGTAAGGAAAGCCGCAGAAAAAGAAATAAACGATAAAAAACCACACATCCACACGTTATGGGAGGTATGAAAACAATGACAAAGACTACAGTTTCACTTCAGGCTATCAATGATGTAAAGGAATTCGTGAATATCGTAATGAAGTATGATTTCGATATCGATCTGGTTTCAGGCAGATATGCCGTAGACGCAAAGTCTATCATGGGTATTTTCAGTCTTGACCTTTCAAAGCCTATCGAGCTCAACGCTCACACAGATGACGCAGACAAATTCTTCAAGGAAATCGACAAATTCATCGTAAAGTAAGATAAAGATATCAATAAAAACACACCTGATAAACGCTGTCACTTTTGGCAGCGTTTCTTTTTTTGCCATGATTTGCCTGTATATCGCAGGGATTTGATGATATAATACCAACAGACGGTTTTCCGATGAAAACGTCAAATCCCGAAAGAAGAGGTGTTCTCAATGTGGGACAAGATCGCGCTTATCCTTCTCATTGTCGGAGGGATAAACTGGGGATTGGTCGGTATTTTTGAGCTGGACCTTATTGCGTGGCTTTTCGGCGGCGCAGGCAGCCTTATCGCAAGAACTCTCTACATCCTTGTGGCGATTTCTGCTGTGTGGTGCATTTCTTTCCTTTTCCGGAAGGAAGAGTCACTTGCTTACGATTCACCGAACCGATAAGACAATAAACGCTCCCGATGATGCCGCGGGAGCGTTACATATTTATTTAGGTGTTAATTGGAAAGAACTGATTGGTTGATAATTACATCAATGTCATTTATATAGTTATCTTCAGAATCGTCGTATTCTTCTATCGTAATAAAAATAGCTTTTTTATTTGAACTATTAGCTATTATCAGTGCATTGGAGTTAATTATTCTATCTGATGTTTTTTTGCCAGAGCAACTGATTTTCATACATTTTTGTCCTTCGACTACAGTTTCTTCGGTTCTGCGTGTGTTTAATTCGCTAAATCCACTAAAGTATGCTTTTGCTAAATCGTCATGTAGTGTTTGATAAGGATACTCATCAGGATTCCAATCAAAAGAAAGCAGAAACAATCCGGCGTCTTTCGATTCTGATATATACCTTTCTTTAGGATCTGTTTCAATCCAATGATTCGGAACGGCAAGGTCTATGCCACAATATTCGATAGTCATTATATCGCTATTTTCTATTTTGTTGTTACGATATTCGTTTGTACTGGATATGTCAGAAGTTCGTCTATGATCATTGTTTGAAGCAGATATTCCAACTTGAATTATAAACCATGCAAAAAATACTCCGATTATTATCAATGCTATTTTTAGAGGACTTTTATTATTCGTTTGTGAATTATTTTTCTCAACATTTGCTCCTTCAAAATTATTATTGCTTGGTTTGTTGCTTGATTTTAATATTAAATATATGGGTATTGTTATATATGGGATTGTTATGAATCCTATAATCCACCATATTGTTTTTACTCTTTGTTCATGTTTCTTTCTTTTCTCTTCTTCTTTGCGTTGGGCTTCCATATATCGCTCGTGGCTTCTTTGACCTATACCGTCTGCAAAATCAAGAATGGCTTGAAGATTGGTTTTTCTCTCGACATATTTATTTTCTATATTTATATTATTATTAACATTAGTAATCTTATAGTAATAGTTTTGAATTGCATGACTGACAATTAATTGCGTTCCGCAATAAGAGCAGTAAGCAAGTTGCTGATCTGAATCAACGTTAATTGTTGCGCCACATTGTGGGCATAAAGCAGGAACTAATTTTGATGAGTTGTCCATAGTTATTCCCTTCCGCAAAGTCAATACATAAATATCAGCATTTATGTTGATAGTTTTATTATAACATGCGCATGCATATAAGTCAATGGTATTGCAATATTTAGAATTTTAAAATATCTAACCGAAATGCTGTTATCCATGTATTGACTTTGCGGAAGGGTTCGTGTATAATAAATAATGTATACCTTTGCGGACTCGGTACATAATAAAAGTACGAAGTCAAGTGAGGTGTATACAATGGAAAACGATAAAAAGGACCGTAAGGACGAGGCGGAAAAGACAGACTCCATAGTAAAAACAGGAGAGACTGAGCCTTCAAACTCGAAGCATCTTATCCACTGCCTTACGGTAATTGGACAGATAGAAGGGCACTATGTACTGCCCGAACAGAACAAGACAACCAAGTATGAGCACATTATCCCTTCCCTTGTGGCTATAGAACAGGACAGAAGCGTTGAGGGACTGCTGATAATCCTCAACACCGTCGGCGGCGACGTTGAGGCAGGACTTGCCATTGCTGAGCTGATATCGGGGATGAAGACTCCTACGGTATCTCTTGTGGTGGGCGGAGGACACTCTATAGGAGTACCTCTTGCAGTAAGCGCAAAGAAGTCTTTTATAGTTCCATCGGCATCTATGACCATACATCCCGTAAGGATGAACGGCACCCTTATCGGCGTACCTCAGACCTTCTCGTATTTTGACAGGATGCAGGACAGGATAGTCCGCTTTGTCACAGAGAACAGTTCGGTGGACGAGAATGAATTCCGCAGGATGCTCATGAATACTGATGAGCTGGTAACGGACGTAGGAACGGTGCTTGAAGGCGAAAAAGCTGTTGAGTCGGGACTTATCGACTGTCTCGGCGGACTTGGTGATGCTGTTAGCTGTCTGTATGAGATGATAGAGAATACAGACAGAAGATATGCTGATGATGAGGTCAGTTAATGGGAAAAACTCCCGATATTGCTTCCGTAACGACGGTGATGCGTCTTGCGGAGCTGTACATATGCAGAACAAAATGGAGGATAGCAATGTCAGACAAAAAAAAGGCACAGATGTCAGAGCCTACGGCTCCGATAGAAGTGGTGGCAGGCTATGAAAAAAAGAAGCCTGCACAGAAAAAAGTCAGAAAAAAGGCTTCGGGAAGCAGAAGTGCTTCTTCACCGAAGGCTGCAAGTGCCAAGGAAAAGCTTGAGCAGAAACAGAACGAGCGCAACAGAACTACATCTGTTGTATTGTTCGCTTCAGGAGTTCTTATGGCTGCGATGGCTCTCATACCGGGAACATCGGGCTGGCACAGTATACACAGAGCATTTCTCGGTATATTCGGAGTATCTGTTTTCATAGTACCCGTTATACTTATTTATACATCCATACTTATAAGCAAGGACAAGACCGAAGAGGACATTTCTGGACGTGCTGCATGGGCAGTTGCACTTCCATTCGTAGTCAGTGCAGCCATAGAGATATTCTTCGTGGGAAAGCTTCCGGGACTCGGTTTCTTCAAGAACATCCCCGAGCTTTACAAGGAGGGCGTTGCACTTAAGGGCGGCGGAGTCATCAGCTACCTCATCGGCGGAACCCTGCTTAAGATATTTGGCGGACTCGGCGCAAAGATATTCACTCTTGTGGTATTCTTCGTTATCATACTCCTTCTTACAGGCAAGGGTATAAACGAGTTCCTTGATATACTTTTCCGTCCCTTTACCTTCCTTATGCAGTGCGTTGCAGGAGTTAAGGAAATGCTTGTGGACGGCAATTTTGACAGCGGATTCTATGGAGTTGTCGGCGGTGACGATGAAGAGGACGATGCGGACGGGGAAGAGACTGAAGATGAAGTCATACAGACAGGCATATCCTATCCCGACCGTGAGGAGATAGAGGCTATAAGTCTACTGAACGGCAATATGTCCATGTCACAGCCTGTCAGAAAGCCTGAAAAGCCTGCTGTACGACGCGGCATCCCCGATGAGAACGGCTTTGTCATGGACGTTCCGCTTCCGGGCGAGTCGGAGATAGCCTATGACGATCCCCTTGATGTGCCTATATTCATCGATAATCCCGACCTCGGGGACGAGCTTCCTCCTGCTGATCCTGTGGATCACAGCCTTGATGCTCTTATCAATAAGGCTGCGGAGAATCTTCCCGAAAAGACTGACGCAGTACCCGAGGAAACTGTTGAAGAGGAAACTCCCTCTGCACCTGTTAAGGACAAGACTCCGTTGTACATACTTCCGGGTATCGACCTGCTTACTCCTCCCGATATACGTTCCAACAGTTCGGACGCGGTAAAGGAGATGCACGACAAGGCAGAGACCATAGTAAACACCTTCAAGAGCTTCGGCGTTGAAGTGAAAATAAGCAACATATGCAGAGGACCTTCTATCACACGTTACGAGCTCCAGCCGGGAGCAGGCGTTAAGGTATCGAAGATAAGGGGACTTGAGGACGATATCGCACTTAGTCTTGCGGCACAGGGAGTGCGTATAGAAGCGCCTATCCCGGGTAAGCCTGCTGTAGGTATCGAGGTCCCGAACATAAACAAGGATACGGTAACTCTCAGGGAGATACTGGAATCCAAGGAATTCAGAAATTCCGCCAGCAAGCTGACATTTGCAGTCGGCAAGGACATCACGGGTAACGCTATAGTCGGCGATATAACCAAGATGCCCCACGTTATCATAGCAGGTACTACGGGTTCGGGTAAATCAGTCTGCACCCGTTCAATAATCATGAGCATACTCTACAACGCAAAGCCTGAGGAGGTAAAGCTCATACTCATCGATCCGAAAATGGTCGAATTCAAGGTGTTCGAGGGCATCCCTCATCTGCTCATCCCTATAGTCATCGATCCGAAAAAAGCGGCAGGTGCGCTTAACTGGGCAGTAAACGAGATGATGCGCCGCTACTCCACATTTGCGGATGTGGGAGCGAATGACCTTAAATCCTACAACGAGCTTGCGGAAATGGACGACGAATTGCAGCCGATGGCTCAGATAGTAGTTTTCATCGACGAGCTGGCTGATATGATGCTGGTCGCAGGCAAGGAAGTCGAGGACTCTATCTGCCGTCTTGCACAGATGGGACGTGCCGCAGGTATGCACCTTGTTGTAGCTACACAGCGTCCTACAACGGACGTTATCACAGGTCTTATCAAGGCCAATATCCCGAGCCGTATCGCACTCTCTGTTATGTCACAGGTGGATTCACGTACTATCATTGATATGGCAGGTGCGGATAAGCTCCTCGGAAACGGTGATATGCTCTATATGCCGATAGGTATGAACAAGCCTGTGAGAGTTCAGGGATGCTTTGCATCAAGCAAGGATATAAGCGCAACTCTGAACTTCATAAGAGCTCAGAGTCAGGTAGAATACGATGCCGCTATAACCGAAGCTGTGGACAGCTTCGTTCCCCAAAGCAAGGGAAATGACCGTGATGACAGCGATACTCCTGCTGTTGCTACGGATGAGGATTACGTTGAGCGCGCTATAGAGCTGGCAGTAAACAACGGTCAGCTTTCAACGACTATGCTCCAGAAGAAGCTGAAGCTTGGTTATGCAAGAGCTTCACGAATAATGGATGACCTGGAGGAAATGGGAGTTATCGGACCAAGCGAAGGCTCAAAGCCGAGAAAGGTCTATATGTCGAAAATGCAGTTTGACGAAAGACGAATGAGAATGGAAAACTGACGCAGGCAGGTGATATGCATGTATGAGGGGTTCCTCCCGACTACAAAAAAAGAGATGGACGAACTGGGAATAGAACAGTTCGATTTCATATACATAACGGGAGACGCTTATGTTGACCACCCGAGCTTCGGTGCGTCGATAGTTACCCGTCTTATCGAGGCAATGGGGTTCACGATAGGTATAATCGCTCAGCCTGACTGGCATACCGACAGGGACTTCCGGCGCTTCGGCGCTCCGAAGTACGCATTCCTCGTAACTTCGGGAAATATCGATTCTATGGTGGCTCACTACACCGCCGCAAAGAGAAAGCGTTCGGACGATGCCTACTCTCCTGGAGGTCTTGCGGGAAAGCGTCCCGACCGTGCGGTGATAGTCTATTGTCAGAAGCTGAGAGAATACTTCGGCGACATACCGATAGCTATTGGCGGACTTGAAGCTTCACTCCGACGTTTTGCACACTATGACTACTGGGACGATGATGTCCGTCCTTCAATACTGCCAGACAGCGGTGCGGATATACTCATGTACGGCATGGGTGAGCATCAGATACAGGAGATATGCAGGCGTCTTGCAGAGGGCGAGGATATCCATGATATCCACGATGTAAGAGGTACCTGCTATATGACCGAACCTGTGAATACTCCCATAGGTGCGGCGCAGTGTCCCTCCTTTGAACAGGTCAGGGAAAGCAAGACAGAGTACGCCAAGGCTGTAAAGATACAGTATGACTGGCAGGACGAGGTCTACGGAAAGACTGTCATCCAGCGTCACGGCAGAATGATGCTTGTGCAGAATCCTCCTGCACTCAGCCTTACTACAGAGGAACTGGACTACATATACAGCCTTCCTTATACCCGTGCAGTTCACCCGAGCTATGATTCTCAGGGAGGTGTGCCCGGCATCGAGGAAGTACGCTTCTCCATAACACATAACCGCGGATGCTTCGGCTACTGCAATTTCTGCTCCATTGCTCTGCATCAGGGCAGAAGGGTAACCGTAAGAAGTGAGGAATCGGTACTTAAAGAGGCTGAAAGAATAACAAAAATGCCAGATTTCAAGGGTTACATACATGATGTTGGAGGTCCTACAGCCAATTTCAGGCATACCTCCTGCGAAAAACAGCTCAGCAAGGGACTCTGTATGGGTAAGAAATGTCTTGCGCCGACTCCTTGTCCTGCGCTGAAAGCCGAACATACGGAATACCTTGCACTTCTCAGGAAGATACGTCAGGTAAAGGGCGTAAAGCGAGTGTTCATCCGTTCGGGAATACGCTACGACTACCTTATGGAGGACAAGAATGACGAGTTCATGCGTGAGCTTATAAAGCATCACGTAAGCGGTCAGCTCAAAGTAGCTCCCGAGCATTGTTCAGCGGTGGTGCTTGATAAAATGGGCAAGCCCCATATTGAGGCTTACAAGGCGTTCCAGAAGCGATTCTACGAGATAACAAAGGGCATCGGCAAGGAGCAGTATCTTGTTCCGTACCTCATGTCCTCACATCCCGGAAGTACGCTGAATGAAGCCATAGACCTTGCTGTGTTCCTGAAGGAGAACAAGATACGTCCCGAACAGGTGCAGGATTTCTATCCTACTCCGGGAACTATCTCTACAGCCATGTTTTATACAGAGCTTGATCCGTATACTATGGAAAAGGTCTATGTGCCCAAGACTCCTAAGGAAAAAGCTATGCAGAGAGCGCTTTTGCAGTATTTCCGTCCGCAGAACAGGGAGATAGTCCTTGAAGCACTGAAAAAGGCAGGCAGACGTGATCTTATCGGAAGCTCGCCTAAGTGCCTTGTAGAAGATATCGCTCCGAGGGGCGGAAACAGAAAAGGCGGTGAAGGCTCTTGGCAGAAAAAGAACGGCGATCGGGACAGAAAACAGTCCTCACCGAAGAACAGGAAGAGCTTTACGCACAGCTCAGTGCAAGGGCAGCAGAAAAAAGGAAAGAAAAGCTCAGGCGGAAGAGGTCGCTGAGGAATCTGCTTGGGAACATTGTGTTCCTTCTGGTACTTGTGGGCGCTGCGGCGCTGTTCATCTACCTTCGACGTCCTCCGGTATATACCGCCGAGGGAGAGCTTTATGTGCATTATATAGATGTGGGACAGGGTGACTGTACCCTGATAACCGCAGGAAGAGAAGCTATGCTCATCGACAGCGGAGAGTACACCGAAGTCGGAAGCGTAGAGAACTATCTTGAAAAATACGGCATATCACGCCTCGACGTGATAGTATGTACTCATCCTCATTCCGACCACATGGGCGGAATGGCAGATATTATAGAGAGATTCGATGTGGGTGAAATTTATATCCCGCATGTAAAAAGAGAGAAAATACCAACAGCAGTCTATTATGACAAGTTCCTTGACGCAGTTAACAGGAAAAGAGTAAAGCTTTCGGAAGTAAGTGCAGGAGAAAGCTTTACAGTCGGCGACGGACACTGTACCGTTGTGGCTCCCTGTTCAGATGACTACGAGGGACTGAATGACTATTCCATAGGCATACTCATGCGTCACGGCAAAAAGAGCTTTTTGTTCACAGGTGATGCGGAGGAGGCTTCCGAGACGGAAATGATCCTTTCGGGAAGGCTTTCTTCCGTGGATGTGTACAAGGCAGGTCACCACGGAAGCAGTTCGTCCTCAACAGAGGGATTCCTTGCGGTGATACGTCCCGAATATGCTGTGATATCCTGCGGAAGGGATAATCCTTACGGGCATCCTTCCGATCAGGTCATAAAGAGACTGCAAAGATATACAAAGAATATTTTCCGCACTGATCTGTGCGGCGATATAATTATTTGTTCCGACGGAGAAGATATTTCCGTCAGGACGGAAAGGGATGAAATAATATGAGGATCGACAGATTTGAAGGAGAGTTTGCAATTATCGAAACTTCCGAAGGCACAATGAACATCCGCAGAGACATGCTTCCTGCGGCAGCACAGGAGGGCGACGTTATCCGTTATGAAAACGGTCTGTGTACCCTCGACAACGTAAGGACAAACGAATTAAGGGAGGGTGTTGAAGAGAAGATACGAAGGCTTCTCAGAGGAGAATATGACTGATACCATTATTGTAGGTGCAGGTGCGGCAGGCTGTATGGCGGCAGTGCAGGCAGCAAGGTTCGGCAAGACCGTTTTGCTGTTCGAGAAGAATCAGCAGACAGGCAGAAAGCTCAGGATAACCGGCAAGGGACGCTGTAATGTAACGAATAATTCAACTATGCAGGAGCATATGAACAATATCCCCGTGAACCCGAGATTCCTTTACAGTGCATTTTCCAACTTCGATTCCTCGGATACCATGGCTTTTTTCGAGGAGTTGGGAGTTCCGCTGAAGACCGAAAGGGGAAACAGAGTCTTTCCCGTAAGCGATAAGGCTGAGGACATCGTAAACGCCCTTAACCGTGAAATGGAACGTCTTGGCGTTGAGATATTAAACAAGCGTGTTTCGGCGCTCATCATAGAGGACGGCGTCTGCAAAGGAGTAAGGGCAGGAGGTAGGGAATACCTGAGCAATTCGGTACTTATAGCCTGCGGAGGATGCTCCTATCCGAAAACAGGTTCGGACGGTGACGGCCATACCCTTGCAGAGAGCGCAGGTCACACAGTTACCGAACTGAAGCCGAGTCTTGTACCCCTTGTCTCTCCCGACAAGTACTGCGCCGAGCTTATGGGACTGTCGCTGAGAAACGTAACTCTCAGCCTTTACGACGGCGATAAGCTGCTTTACAGCGAAATGGGAGAGATGCTGTTCACTCATTTCGGTGTTTCGGGAGCGCTCGTGCTCAGCGCAAGCTCGCATATTCGCAGTATAGCACCGGACAGATGCAGGATAAGCATAGACCTTAAACCTGCGCTTTCGCCCGAACAGCTCGATGCACGTATACAGCGCGACTTCGCCGAGAACCTTAATCGTGACTTCATAAACGGCATAAGGAAGCTGCTCCCTGCGAAGCTGATACCCGTTATCACGAAGCTTTCGGGTATAGCTCCCGAACAGAAGATAAACAGCATAACAAGAGAACAGCGCCGCAGATTCGGTGAACTGATAAAGGCTTTCCCTGTAAGGATATCGGGGTTCCGTCCTTTGGACGAGGCTATAATCACCAGCGGAGGAGTTTCCGTCAAGGAGATCGATCCGAAAACTATGGAGTCCAAACTGGTGAGCGGACTCTACTTTGCAGGCGAGGTCATCGATGTGGATGCATATACAGGCGGATTCAACCTTCAGATAGCCTTTTCTACGGCTTATACCGCTGCACTCTACATGTGAGGACAGTCTATGACAGATAAACGTATAAGGAATGTGTTCCGCTATGTTTTCGAGTTCGTTATTGCAGGCTTTGCAGGCTGGATATACGAGGTCATAACGGTATGGGTTATGTGGCACTACTTCGATAACCGAGGTATGCTCCACCTGCCGATAATACCCATATACGCTGTCGGAGCCTTCATACTGCTTGCTGTGCTGAGGAAAAAGCGGCATCCGCTGTTCATATTCCTCTTTTCGGCAGCAATAACCACTGTTTTCGAGCTTGGTGCGTCCTATCTGCTGGAGTTCATATTTCATCAGCAGTTCTGGACCTATGAAACGTGGCCGTTTTCGATACTCGACAGGTCCTCGCTGATATCAAGTGCTATTTTCGGTATACTTGCAGTTGCGTATTTCTACGGACTGCACCCGCTTTCGGGCAGACTCAGCGAGAAACTTCCGAAGGGCGTATGCATCGGGTTCAGTGTTCTGGCATCTGCGGCGATACTGACTGACCTTGCTGTATCGGTGACGGAGCTTCTTAAGGCAAGATGAGTCTGACAAAAAGTTAAAACAAAGGAGAAAATGATAATGAGCAATATCAATATAGCTATCGACGGTCCTGCAGGTGCAGGAAAAAGTACTATCGCAAAAATGGTCTCAGCAAAGCTGGGATTCATCTACGTTGATACGGGAGCACTTTACCGCACGGTAGCTCTCTATATAACCGAGAACAACATAGCAGACGAGGATATAGAGAAGTCGCTTCCTTCCGCAGACGTTTCACTGGGATTTGCGGACGGCGCACAGAGAGTTTTCCTCGGAGACAGAGACGTTTCGGACCTTATCCGTACTCCCGAGATATCTATGGCCGCTTCACGTACTTCCGCTATACCTGCTGTAAGAGCTTACCTCTTTGAGACTCAGCAGAAGATAGCAAGAGAGAACAACATCATTATGGACGGCAGAGATATCGGTACGGTTGTTCTCCCGAACGCTGATGTAAAGATATTCCTTACCGCTTCCGCAGAGGAACGTGCGAACCGCCGCTACAAGGAGCTTGCCGAGAAGCCTGACTGTCCCACATATCAGGAGATACTTGACGACATCATAAAGCGTGACTATCAGGACATGCACCGTGAGATAGCTCCGCTGAAGCAGGCTGAGGACGCTGTACTCGTTGATACCACGAATCTGGACCCTGAAGGCTCTGCAAATGAGATAATCCGCATAATCAAGGAGAAAACAAATGTACAGTGTGATTAAGTTCCTGCTGAGACTTGCTTTCGGAACAGCTTACAGCCTCCACTATGAGGGACGTGAAAATATACCGAAGGGAACGGCAGTAATATACGCTTCAAATCACCGTACAAACGCCGATCCGCCTCTTGTGGGTGCAGGTGCAAGAGGAAAGCACTCCTTTATGGCTAAAGAGGAGCTTTTCCGCAATAAACTCTTCGGCTGGCTGATACGTTCTCTTGGAGCTTTTCCCGTGGCACGAGGAAAGGGCGATACTGCCGTGATAGATACCGCAGTTGAATGTCTTAAAAGCGGCAGGAACCTGATGATATTCCCCGAGGGCACACGCTCCAAAACGGGAAAGGTCGGCAGGGGACACTCGGGAGCCGCGCTTGTCGCCGCCAGATCGGGAGCATTGATAGTACCCGTAGGTGTGTGCTTCGGCGAAAAGCTGAAATTCCGAACGAGAATAACCGTAAAATACGGCGAACCAATAGATCCGAAGGACTATGTTGAGATATCCGACGAGCCGAATCCACGTCAGCTGGTCAAGCTTAAGAACAAGTACATGGAGGAGATAAAAAAGCTCGTTGAGGGTGAACCCGAAAACGCCGCGGCAGAGGAGGTAAAAGAGGATGAGTAAGGTGCGTGTTGCCAAGTCCGCAGGCTTCTGCTTCGGGGTTGACAGGGCTGTTAAAATGGTGTATAATGAACTAAATACCAACACTAAAGTTGCGACTCTCGGACCTATCATACACAATCAGGACGTTGTCAGCGATATGCAGGCAAAGGGTGCAAGAGTCATCGAATCGGTGGAGGAGCTCCTTCCCGATGAGACTGTCGTTATCCGTTCGCACGGTGTAGGCAGGGACGTTTATGAGGCTATAGAGCGCAAAGGCAACCGTATGCTGGACGCTACCTGTCCCTTTGTTTCGAGGATCCACAAGATAGTTGCGGAGAAGACAAAAGAGGGCTATTTCATACTTATTGCAGGTGACGAGTCTCATCCTGAAATACAGGGGATTGTTGGACATTGTGCACAAAATTACTGTGTTTTCAAAGATGATGTTGAGCTAAAACACGTTTTTCCGAATTATTACGGAAAAAAGCTTGCATTTGTAGCCCAAACTACTTATAATATATTATTATGGGATAAATGTTTAAAGGAGATTCCAAAGGACGATCCGAATATTGTAATTTTTGATACTATCTGCAATGCTACCGACGCGAGACAGTCGGATGCTGCGAAGCTTGCCAGGGAGTCAGATATCATGCTGGTTGTCGGAGGCAGACATAGTTCTAACACCGTCAAACTCTATGAGGTGTGCAGCCGTTACTGCAAAACGTATCATATCGAAAATGCGGACGAGCTTTCTTCACTCAGACTTCCCAGTACTGATAATATCGGTATAACTGCCGGCGCTTCAACCCCGGCTTATATAATCAAGGAGGTAGAAACCACTATGACAGAGAATACAAATCTCACAGCTGATCCGGATGAGGAGATCGATTTCGCAGAAGCTCTCGATCAGTCATTCAAAAAAACACATACAGGAGAAAAAGTCAAGGGCATCGTTGTAGACATAGACAATGCAGAGATCACTGTTGATCTCGGTACTAAGCATACAGGCTATGTAAAGCTTGAGGACCTGACAGACGATACAACTAAGAAGCCTTCAGACCTCGTAAGCATAGGCGACGAGATCGAGCTCATCGTTATCAAGGTTAACGATGCAGAGGGTACAGCTGCTCTTTCCAAGAGAAAGGTTGACGAGCAGGCTGGTTTTGACAAGGTTGTTAAGGCTTATGAGGACGGCGAAGTTCTCGAAGGCGTTGTTCAGCACGTTGTTCCTAAGGGCGTTACACTCACATACCTCGGCGTAAGAGTATTCATCCCTGCTTCACAGACAGGTCTCCGCAGAGGTGAGGACCTCGAGCAGCTTCTCAAGAAGCCTGTACAGTTCAAGATCATCGAGGTTACAGAGGGCAGAAAGAGAGCAGTCGGCTCTATCAAGGCTGTTGAAAATGATAAGAAGGAAGAGGCTAAGGCTAAGTTCTGGGAGACTGCTGAGGTTGGCTCAACTTACACAGGCAAGGTTAAGTCTCTTACAAGCTTCGGTGCATTCGTTGATCTCGGCGGCATCGACGGTATGGTTCACATTTCTGAACTCTCATGGAAGAGAATCAAGCACCCAAGTGAAGTTGTCAATGTAGGCGACGCTCTTGAGGTTTACATCAAGGATCTCAACCGTGAAGAGAACAGGATCTCACTCGGCTTCAAGAAGGCTGAGGACAATCCTTGGGAGATCTTCAAGGCTAACTACAGTGTAGGCGATGTTGTTAAGGCAACTATCGTTTCTATCACTTCATTCGGCGCTTTCGCTCAGATCATCGACGGCGTTGACGGTCTTATCCACATCTCACAGATCGCTGACAAGAAGGTTGAGAACGTTAAGGACATCCTTTCTGTAGGCGACGAGGTTGATGTTAAGATCATCGATATCGATACAGACGCTAAGAGAATCAGCATTTCAATGCGCGCTCTTCTCGATGGTTCAGAGGATGAGGCAGAGGCTGACGAGGCACCCGCTGAGGAAGATGCTGAATAATCAGTATACTATTAAATAAGTAATGTAAAGGCTGTACCGTACAAGGTACAGCCTTTTTAAAAAATGGAGGAACAATGAAAAAGATCTGTCCGTATTGCGGAGCTGAATACAGCGGCAATGAATGTAAAGAGTGCGGCATGAGGTTCTATGAGGATGACGGAGATGCGGGATATTCTACCGACCGTGACAGCGGTAAGACTGTTCAGAACGGGAAAAAATCGTCAAGGCCTGAGCCTTCCGTGAAAAAACCGCTCAATAACAATAATACCCGTACTACAGCCATCACTGTTTCAGCCTCGCTGTGCATAATAGCTTTGATAACTGCTTTTGCATTGATAAGAAACCTTATGACTGAAATGTTTGTGGAGAAGATGGAAAGCTCGCCTGCTTTTTCCGAACTTGCAGATCCTGAGAGAGCTTCTGAAAAAACCGAGGAAGCGAAGAAGGATATAAACGAGGAACTTGGAATATATTCTGCGGGAGATTACCACATAGGAGAGGATATGCCTGCGGGAACATATCTCTTTGTTGCGAGCCTTGAAGATCAGATGTTCTATCAGGGAATCTACAAGGATCCTTATCAGCGTGAGCCTATATCGGAAGGCTGGCGCACGAAGTCCTATATAGCGGAGCTTCCCGAGGGTGCGTATTTACACTTCTCGTGGTCGAAAGCTTATGACCTCTCCAAGAATGACATAACCAACGATCCTCATAAGGATCAGGGAATGTTCAGAGTCGGAAAGGGACTTGACCTCGAACCCGGTACGTATCAGGTAGTTAAGGGCGATTTCAGTACACTTATGTACGGTCCTGCCTGGACGATCTACAGTGACCTGAACCCTGTTGCGCCTGTTATCGCTGATTCGGGAGATGCAGGCGCTGAGATAACTGTATATGAAGGCGATTATCTTCAGCTTAATGGCTGTATCATAAAAGAATGATAATTAAGTGCGTTTGTTGTGAATTGGAACAATAAACGCACTTGCTTTTTGTGTGCATTAATGGTTTTTATGGCGAATATTACATGTTTTCTTGACTTTTTCCAAAAAATGATGTATCATTAAAATGTATAGGTGTGGAAGGACCATGCCTAAAGTATTATTAATGAGAGGGGAAATCATTATGAAACTCAAAAAATTAGCAGCAGCAGTTTCTGCATTGCTGCTTGCATCAGGTACAGCATCTGCAATGCCTGTCGCTCCGACAGCTGATGCAGCAGGCACTTACAACTATGCGGAAGCTCTGCAGAAATCAATGTTCTTCTATGAAGTACAGCAGTCAGGCGTTCTTCCTGAATGGAATGAGGTAAGCTGGCGCGGTGACTCAATGGAGAATGACGGCGTCCCTGGCGGCTGGTTCGATGCAGGTGACCACCTTAAGTTCACTCTGACAAATGCTTACTCAGCAACTCTCCTTGGCTGGGGACTTATCGAGTACGGCGATGCAGTAGACAAGGCAGGACTTGGCGATCTTTACAGAAACAATCTTAAGTTCGCTCTTGATTATATTGTTGCATGCGACAGAGGTTCGGACATAGTTTACATGATCGGCGACGGCGATTTCGACCATAAATGGTGGGGAAGCGCTGAGGTTTACATGAGAAAATACAAGCTCATGGACGGTGCTGATAAGAGACCTGTATACACTTGTCAGGATAGCTGTATCGAAGGTCAGATGGCTGCTGCACTTGCTGCCGGCTATATGATCTATAAGGACGAGAATTATCTTAAGCACGCTAAGGACTTGTTTGAAAGAGCAGATGCTGAAAAGACGCTCGGCGAAGATGCTAAGGAACATGCTTATTATAAGCCTTCAAGCTATATCGATGATCTGTTCTTTGCTGCAAACTGGCTTTACAAGGCTACAGGCGATAAGACTTATCTTGATAAGGCAACAAGCTATGTTCCTAATCTCGATAAGGAGCAGCAGTCCACAGAGCTGAAGTTCACATGGGGACACTGCTGGGATGATACAACTCAGGGCGCTATGCTTCTGTATGCTCAGAATACAGGCGATCAGCAGTGGATCGATCAGGTGTCTCATCACCTTGATTACTGGACAACAGGCTACGGCGGAAAGGTGATCGATAAGACTCCTAACGGCTTCTCATGGCTTTTCCAGTGGGGTTCACTGAGACACGCCACAACTACTGCTTTCTTAGCTTCACTTGCAGCAGATACTATCTATAAGGATGCACCTGAGCTTCAGAAGAAGTATAACGACTTCGCTAAGTTCACAATGGATTACTGCTTCGGTGATAACGAAAATAAAATGAGCTATGTTCTTGGCATGGGTGAAAACAATCCGAAGGCTCCTCACCACAGAACAGCCAGCGGTATCCACGATGACCACTGGAACGAACTCGGTCAGAAATCAGGCGGCGACGAGGGATATCAGACAGAGTATGCACATACTCTCTACGGCGCTCTTGTCGGCGGTCCGAGCAGAGACGGCTCTTATAAGGATGTTGTTTCATCCTACGAGAACTCTGAGGTCGCTATCGACTATAACGCAGGATATACTGCTGAACTGTGTGCTCTCATGGCTGATTACGGCGGAACTCCTCTTGCTGACTTCCCCGAGATCGAAACTCCTAAGTGGGATGAGTGGCAGGTTGCTGCTGTACTTAACGGTCAGCCAGCAGACAGCTATACAGAGGTAAAGGCATGGGCAATGAACCATACAGCATGGCCTGCAAGAGTTGTAAAAGACTTGAAATACCGCTACTACTTTGATGTATCCGAACTCCTTGAGAAGGGTATGTCGATCGACCAGATCACTGTAGAGACCAAGTCTCAGCAGTACAGTGAGGGTGAACCCGGCTACGGCGTTGCGTCAGGTCCTTACAAGTATGAGGGAGATCCTACAGGCAACACATACTACGCAGAGATTGCTTTCGAGGACGGAAGAGCTATAATGCCTACAGGTCAGAGCGAGCACAGAGACGAGGTTCAGTTCAGGATCTCTATCCCTGATGCTATTGACGGAGTTTCAACAAAGGGCGCATGGGATTATACCAACGACTGGTCATATCTCGGAGGACTTGCAGACGCTTCAGACCTTAAGAAGTCTGATTCACTTAACAAGCATATAACAATGTATGCTGACGGTGTGCTTGTATGGGGCGAAGAGCCTGACGGTACTACACCAACAGTCTCAACTCCTGTAAGACCAACACCTACTCCTGTAACTACAACAGAGGCTGCTCCTGCACCTGTTACTACTAAAGCTGCTCCTGCACCTGTTACTACAGCTGCTCCGACAACAGCCGCTCCTTTACCTGCAACTACAACAACGGTTACACCTGTAACTACTGCACCTGTTACTTCACCCGGAGTTCCCGGAAATCCCGGAAGCCAGGATATTGGCAAAAACGATGTGATCGTATGGGGCGATGCTACATGCGACGGAGATGTAAGTCTTTCCGATGCTCTTCTCATCCTCCAGTACGTTGCAAACAGCTCTAAGTATCCTATCACAGAAAAGGGACTGAAGCAGGCTGACGTAGACGGCGTTCCCGGAGTTACAGGCATGGATTCTCTTGAAATACAGAAGAAAGATGCACGTCTTATATCTAAATTCCCGGTTGAATAAAACGAATTAATATTCTGTTCACAATTCGACTTTTGGACGACTTTATTAATTTTACTTTTTTGCTGAAATGCACAAAAATGAAAGGACTGTATTAGAGAAATACACGAATTTCTGGAAAACTATTTACTTTTTTAAGCGGATATAATATAATATGAATGATGAGAAAAGGTAAGTGCAAGTCCTGTCAGGACGCCTATCTCATCATTCCTATCAACACTGCTATAACCGCAATGTATGCACTGGCATTGCGTTATAATTACAATTCTTATTATATCAGGGAGGGTATAAAAATGCACAAGAAAATGGCAAAAGCTATTACTGGCAGCCTGATGGCTGCATCAATGCTGGCATCTACAGCTGCTCTGTTTGCTCCTATGTCAGCAAGTGCTGGTAGCCTGCTCGGTCAGAGTGACTTCGAGGAGGGTATCGGTCTTCCTTGGCACTGCTGTGAAACACAGCCTGCTAAGCAGAAGTTTGATATCGACAATGGTGTTTATAAGGTAACTATCGTAAAGGACGACGGTCCTGAGTCAAGATGGGACCTTCAGTTCCGTCACAGAGGTCTTAAGATCACTGCTGGCGATAAGTACAAGATCTCATTCGATATCACTGCATCTGCAGACGGTGAGCTTGCTACTCATATCGCTAACCTTAAGGGTGAGAATCCTGTATGGCTCAGTGGCTGCGCAGGAACAGAGGCTTGGAACTATGCAGGCAAGGAAGATCCTGACGGACACGAGCATACAAAGAACTCCGGTAACCTCGTAATCAAGAAGGGTAAAAACCACTTCGAGGGCGAGTTTACTGCTAAGAACTCAATCGATGTTGCTGAGTGGGCATTCCACTACGGCGGTGCTGGTGAATACCAGGATAACGACTGTTTCGCAGACGGAACAACTCTTGAGTTCGATAACATGGTTCTTGAGAACCTTTCAAGCGATAAGGACGACTTCGATGTTACAAACGAGTTCGGCGTTATCCGTCCAAGAAGCAACGTTCGTCTTAACCAGGTTGGTTACTATCCAAACCTTACAAAGAGAGCTTCTTACTGTACAGATAACAGCTCACCTTGTGAATACGAGATCCGCGACAAGAGCGGTAAGGCTGTTTACACAGGCACTGCTTCAAGCGTAGTTCAGGATCCAGAGTCAGGTAACAACGGTTCAGATCCTAATAAGAAGAAGGACTCCGGTAAGTACGTTCAGATCCTCGACTTCTCTGACTTCACAACACCTGGTGAGTATACAATCTTCGTAAAGGATACAGTTGGTGTATCTGATACAATCAGCGGTCTTCTTAAGGGCGCTTATGATACAACACTCAGCGGTGAGAAGCTCATGTGGACAAATCCTAAGTCCAAGCTTGAGTGGTGCATGAACGAGTCTCATACATTCCGTATCGACGAGAACATCTATGATGATCAGCTCGTTAAGGACTCTATCAACTACTTCTATCAGAACCGTTCAGGTATCGATATCGAGTCTAAGTACATCACTTCAGGTGATGCTTCTACACTTGCTCATAAGGCAGGTCATACAACAGATACAGCTTACGTTCAGTCTAAGTGGATCAAGTTCTACGAGGGCGACTTCAGCGATGGCGATAAGACATACTCAATAGATGGCCCTGGCGGTTGGTACGATGCTGGTGACCACGGTAAGTACGTTGTTAACGGCGGTATATCTGTATGGACACTCCAGAATACATATGAGCTTTCTAAGAAGCTCGGTACAGATGCTAAGTGGACAGGCGATCTCGTTTCTATCCCTGAGGCTGGCGATAAGAACCCTGATATCCTCGATGAGGCAAGATGGGAACTTGAGTGGATGCTCAAGATGATCGTTAAGTCTGACGATCCTTACTACGGCAAGGAATTCGAGAACTTCGCTTACCACAAGCTCCACGACCACAAGTGGACAGGTCTTGCTACAAAGGCTTGGGACTACAAGACAGAGTGGGGTACAGAGCGTCTCGTTAAGCCTCCTACGTATGCTGCTACACTGAACGTTGCTGCTTGTGCTGCACAGGCTGCTCGTCTCTGGGAAGGCATTGATGATGCATTCGCTAAGGAGTGCCTCGATCAGGCTAAGAAGTGCTATGAGGCAGTTAAGAACTCCGGCGACGGCTACAAGGTTAAGGAAGGTAAGTTCGAGAAGGCTGACGATACAAAGGGCACAAACGCTGAAAAGGGCGATGCTCGTTTCGCACCTATGGATCAGGCTATCGGCGGTGGTCCTTACGGTGACTCTTATGTACTTGATGACTTCTACTGGGCTGGTTGTGAGCTCTATGCTACAACAGGCGATGAAGAGTATTACAACGACATCAAGGAGTACTCAAACGTTAACGATTCAACAGGCAATGATAAGGCATTCAGCATAACTACTAACCTTGGTGGTGGTGAGAACAAGGGATCATTCGGCTCATTCAACTGGGGCTGTACATCAGGTCTTGGAACACTCACACTGTTCCTCAACAGCGACAAGCTTTCTGCTGATGAGTATAAGACTGTTGTAGATTCTATCGCTGCTGCTGGTAATGCATATATCAAGGAAATGAACGGCAAAGACAACGGTATGGGTATCCCATATGTTGGTTCAACATTCACTGATCCTAACAACATCGGTAACGATGAAGAGACTGGTGAGCCTATCAAAGTTACAGGTTATGAGTGGGGTTCAAACTCATTCGTAATCAACAACGCAATGGTTCTTGCTTATGCATACGTTGCTACAGAGGACGGCGCTTACCTGAACGGTGCTGCTGAGGCTATGGACTACATCTTCGGACGTAACGGACTTGGCTTCTCATACGTATCAGGCTACGGCGACTACTTCCTCCAGTACCCACACCACAGATGGTGGGCAAACGGCGTTGATCCTGAGTTCCCGAAGGCTCCTTCAGGAGTTCTCTCAGGTGGTCCTGGCGCTGGTATGCAGGATCCATACATCGGCGGACTTGGCTATAAGAGAGGCACACTTGCTTCACAGAAGAGCTATGTTGATAACGCTGAGGCATGGTCTGTAAACGAGGTTACAATCAACTGGAACGCTCCTCTCGTTGCAATGTTATCCTTCATGGAAGATGTTGTTGCTAAGGCTGGCGATCTTACAAAGGCTAAGACACCAGGAGAGAACACAACTCCTATTCAGCAGCCTACAGCTGCTACACCTACAGCTGCTACACCTACAGCTGCTACACCTACAGCTGCTACACCTACAAATCCTGGTACTAATGTAGAAGCTGATCTCTGGGGCGATGCTACATGCAACGGCGTAGTTGATCTTGCTGACGCTCTCCTCATCCTCCAGAACGTTGCTAACGCTAATAAGTACCCAATCACAGCTCAGGGTATTGCAAACGGTGACGTTGTTGACAACGGCGGCGGACTCACAGGTCAGGATGCTCTTGCACTCCAGATGATCGATGCTAAGCTTCTTAAGCAGTCAGATCTCCCTGTTAAGTCATCTGCTCTTACAAAGTAATCTGATTACTTGAATTGCACAAACGATATAAAGGACCGCTTCGGCGGTCCTTTTTGTTGTATATAAATGATGTGCAGGGGAGAGCAGTGAAGCTTCGTTCCTGCCGTAAAAAGGGTACAAAAAAAGCTATACCGCAAGCGGTATAGCTTTTAATTTTACATCGATCAGCCGATCAAACTCCGTACTTAGCTGTAGCAACCGGAACACCGGGGCCCATTGTAGAAGTTACTGTGCAGCTCTTGAGGTAAGTACCCTTTGCAGCTGCCGGCTTAGCCTTAACGATAGCTTCCATAAGTGTGTTGAAGTTCTCTTCGAGCTTAGCAGCACCGAATGATGCCTTGCCGATAGGGCAGTGGATGATGTTTGTCTTGTCAAGACGGTACTCGATCTTACCAGCCTTAGCCTCTGTAACAGCCTTAGCTACGTCAGGAGATACTGTACCAGCCTTTGGGTTTGGCATAAGTCCACGAGGACCGAGAACCTTACCGAGACGACCAACGAGTCCCATCATATCAGGTGAAGCGATAACAACATCGAAATCCATCCAGTTTTCCTTCATGATCTTATCAACAAGATCCTGACCGCCAACGAAGTCAGCGCCTGCTGCCTGAGCAGCCTCATACTTGTCTTCCTTGCAGAATACGCAAACGCGAACAGTCTTACCTGTTCCGTTAGGAAGGATAACAGCGCCTCTGACCTGCTGGTCAGCGTGACGTGAGTCAACACCCAGACGGATGTGAGCTTCTATAGTTTCATCAAACTTAGCCTTAGCGTTCTTGCAGACTAAGTCAAGAGCCTCAGCAGACTCATAGAACTTTGCAGAATCAACAGCCTTAGCGCTGTCAACATATTTTTTGCCGTGTTTCATTATATTTCCTCCTATTTAAGTGGTAATACCGGACGCCTATAGCGAACCGATTAGCGGAATTTTCCTCCCACCAATAGAACTCTGAAGGGGAAAGACCCTTTCATCATTCAAGTGATTAGTCTACAACTACTACGCCCATGGAACGAGCTGTTCCTGCGATCATGCTCATAGCTGCTTCGAGTGAGCCTGCGTTCAGATCCTGCATCTTAGTCTCTGCGATCTTCTGAACCTGCTCCTTTGTGATATTAGCGACCTTAGTCTTATTTGGAACTCCTGAACCGCTGTTGATATTGCAAGACTTCTTGATAAGAACAGCTGCAGGTGGAGTCTTAGTGATAAATGAGAATGAACGGTCAGCATAAACTGTGATAACAACAGGGATTATCATACCGATGTCGTTCTTAGTTCTCTCATTGAATTCCTTTGTGAATGCCATGATATTAACACCGTGCTGTCCGAGTGCAGGACCAACAGGTGGTGCAGGAGTAGCCTTTCCTGCTGCGATCTGAAGCTTGATATAGCCTACTACTTTCTGTGCCATGTGTGCACACCTCCATAAATGTGGTAAATGGCGAGGCAAGACTTATATTTTACCTCTCCCACTGAAGCTCCTTCCGAGCTTCTTTTTTGACCTGAGTTGAGCTGATGTAGAATCAGCGGTTAATCCTCCACAGTAACGACCTGGCTTATAGGCAGGGTAGTGGGGGTCTCTCTGCCGAACATTGATACAAGAAGATCAACTGTACGGTCTTCGAGATTGATGTTCTGAACGATACCGATAAAGCCGTCCATAGCTGTGCCCGAGATCTTAACTCTGTCGCCCACTTTGAAGTTGACTTCTACAGTAGAAACGTCGATTCCGAAGAGCTTCTGAACTTCCTCATCAGAGAGAGCTGTTGGCTCTGAAGCGGGGCCGACAAATCCAGTACAGCCTCTGGTATTTCTTACGACATACCATGAGTCGTCGGTAACGATCATTTTGACCAGAACGTAGCCCGGATAGGTCTTACGCTTGATCTCTTTGCTTTTTCCGTCGGTAATCTCTGTTACCATTTCGGTAGGAACTCTGACCTCCTGGATAAGATCATGAAGCTTACGGTTTTCCACAACTTTACCTATATTCTGTGCTACCTTATCTTCATGGCCTGAATAGGTGTGGATTACATACCACTTTGCTCCTTCTGACATAATAATCCTCCTCAGATTTCCTTACTGCTGGTAGATCAGACGCATCAATGCGAGGAATCCCTCATCGAGTAAACCAACTAAAACTGCCGAGGCAACTACTACAGCAAGAACAACTGAAGTGTTATTGATAACAGTCTTTTTTGATGGCCATACTACCTTTTTGAATTCGATTTTTAAGTCCTTGAACCACTTAGCAACCTTGTTAGGTTCTTTCTTAGCCGAGTCTTTCTTTTTGGACTTTTTCTCTGAAGTTGTATCCTTAGCCATAAAAATACTCCTTCCGATTACTTTGTTTCCTTGTGAAGAGCATGCTTGCGGCAGAACTTACAATGCTTCATCATTTCGATTCTGTCGGGGTCGTTCTTCTTGTTCTTCTTGGAAACGTAATTACGCTGCTTGCACTCTGTGCACGCTAATGTAATCTTGACTCTCATATCGGCACCTCCTGAAAAAATTACTTCCTCCGTCGTGCGGAGGTAGGTTGTTTGCCTCCCTCAGACGGGGCAAAAAAATAAACCCCTAATGAGGTAACATAATTATAACATATAAAAACCTGTTTGTCAAGGCTTTTTTTCTTATTTTTTCGCGATTTTCCGTAAAAAGAACAGGCTGTCGGGGGGCAGCCTGTTCTGTGGAGAATTATATAATGTCCGGTCAGATCTTTGCAGTATATGTCATGCAAACCCAGCCTGAGTGTCCGCCGTGGAGAACGTTGCCCCAGATAGTACCGTCAGCCTTGCGTGCAGTTGATCTAACGTAGATCTGTGTTCCCTTTGAAAGGTAGTAGTAATTTGAGAAATTAGTTCCTGCACCTGTTCTGAAAGCGAGACCACTGTTAGCAGTTACCTTATAATTGCAGGGCTTTGTGTAGTTTGTAAGGCAGATCCAGCCTGTTTTTCCGCCGTATGTTATCTTGCCCCAGTAATTGCCGTCGGGCTTGCGAGTCTTTGACTTTACAGTAAAGTTAGCAGCAAATGGGATAGTTCCTACCGATTTGAACGAAGTATCTGCACCTTTTCTGATGTTAAGACCGCTTGGTGTAGTAACAGCGTAGTTGCTGCTGCTTACAGCTGAAGCATCGAGAGTGCTTACTATAGAAAGCTTAGCGAGGAGTGGATTGTCTGAAACAGCAGGAGCAGCTGCTGAAGCGAAGATAGTTAATGCTGCGAGTGTTGATGCGATGAGTTTCTTAGTATTCTGCATTATAAGCCTCCGTTTTTTAGATTGTGTATATTTAGTTAGTAAGGGTGTGTTGTACAACAATTAAATTATACATAGGACGGGAAGAAAGTACAAGCCATAAAGAGTGAACGGGAGAAAAAACGGAGCGAGCAGAAAATGAACGATCGCGCAAGAATTTAAGATTTAAAAGCACAATGTATCAGTACACTCGTATGATTAATCATTGAAAAAGCCGTAAAACAGCGATATAATATAGACAGTGGATAACAAATGCCGATGAAGGGGAAAACGTCGGCGAGTTTAATTTGGAGGGATTCAGAATGAGAAACGTGTTGATGAAGAAGAGGATCGCAGCAGCTGCGGCTTCAGCACTCATATCGGTTACAGGTACAGTCGGAACACTTGGCAGCGGCTATATGTTCCCTATGAACAGACTGATAACAGCTTCTGCGGCAGAAAGCAGCGTGAAGTTCATCACAAGTGCAGGCTTCGGCGAGGGCGTGTACGCTGAATGGTCGGCAGTATCGGGCGCAGACGGATACAATGTATACGTGGACGGAAAACAGCTCGATACCATGCTTATAAGACAGTACAGCGGCTACATGAGAGCAGATGCAGTTGGTCTCAAGGCAGGAAACCATACTATTAAAGTAGTGCCTGTTATCGGCGGCAAGGAGGACTCTTCAAAGGCTGCGGAGATAACTGCTGAGGCTTATGCCCACGACAGAAGCGGCTACGGCTTCGTGAACGGAAGCTCATCGGGTGCTTACAACGATGACGGTACACTTAAGAGCGGCGCAACAGTCATTTACGTGACCAATGCAAATAAGGACAGTGTATCCGTTACACTCCCCGATAAGAAGGGCAATGATGTGAAGCTTACAGGCATACAGAACATACTGCTCAACCTTAAGAGCAATACAAAGGCAGGTCCTGTAGCTGTAAGATTCATCGGAAACATCACAGATCCTTCTGTGCTATCAAAGGGCGACCTCTATCTCGACACGGTCACATGTGGTGTTACTATCGAAGGAATCGGAAATGACGCTGCTTTCAACGGCTTCGGACTTGTTATGAAGAACAGCTCAAACGTTGAGGTAAGAAACATCGGCTTTATGAACTGCGACAGTTCAGAGGGTGATGACTGCGGCTTACAGCAGGGAAACAATCATGTATGGGTACACAACTGCGATTTCTTCTACGGCGATGCAGGAAGCGATGCCGACCAGGTCAAGGGCGACGGAGCACTTGATACAAAAACATCATCATATGTAACTCATTCTTACAATCACTTCTGGGATAACGGAAAGTGTAATTTACAGGGCATGAAGTCCGAATCGGTCGAAAACTGCATTACCTACCACCATAACTGGTATGACCATTCGGACTCACGCCACCCGAGAATAAGAACATGTACTGTTCATATCTATAATAACTATTACGACGGAAATGCAAAGTACGGCGTAGGCGTTACAATGGGAGCATCAGCTTTCGTTGAGAACAACTATTTCAGAAATTGCAAGTACCCTATGCTCATTTCGGGACAGGGCAGCGATGTTGCTACAGGCGGTACATTCTCAGGTGAGGCAGGCGGAGTCATCAAGTCCTACGGCAATCATATCGAGGGCGCAAAGGCTTTCCTTACACAGAATGACAGTGCTACCGATTTCGACGCTTACGAGGCATCTTCAAGAAATGAAGCTGTACCTTCCTCAATAAAGTCCAAGTCGGGCAGCACAGGCTACAGCAATTTCGATACAGCAGGCAGCTTCTACAGCTATACTCCCGATAATGCCGAGGATGTTCCTGCTATCGTTACTGCAAAGGCAGGCCGTGTGGACGGCGGAGACTTCAAGTGGACATTTACCGCAGAGGATGACGAGAGCTACGCCGTAAATGACGGACTCAAGAGCGCACTCGTTTCCTATAAGGACTCTATCACAGCTATAGGCAGCGGCTTCAAGGAGGATAATGCTCCTGCACCGACTCCTGTAGTTACAACAGCAGCGCCTACACCTGTAGTTACAACTATACAGACTACAGCTGCACCTGTTCAGACTCAGCCTGCTGCAACTCAGGCATCTGCTGCGCCTGTAAGCGGAGGAAACGTTATCTACGCTTCACCAAATGGAGGCGGCGACGGAAAGTCCGCAAGTACTCCTACAGACGTACTTTCCGCAATAAAGGCAGTTCCTGCAGGCGGTACTATCTATCTGCTTGAAGGCAACTACAGCTTCAAGGAGACTATCAAGATAGAGGAGAGCAACTCAGGCGCTTCGGGCAAGTATAAGACGATATCCGCATACCCGGGAGCAAAGGTAAAGTTCGACTTTACAGGTCAGGCAGTAAGCAATTCGAGCTATGGTATCCTTATGGCAGGCTCTTACTGGCACTTCTACGGCTTCGAGATCTGCAATGCAGGGGATAACGGTATGCTCCTTTCGGGCAACAACAATATCATTGAAATGATGGTGTTCAACGATAACGAGGATACTGGACTTCAGGTATCACGCTCCAACACATCATACAGCACTATCGATAAGTGGCCTTCAAACAACCTCATAAAGAACTGTACCTCAAAGAATAACTGCGACGAGGCTACAATGGAGAATGCGGACGGCTTCGCTGCAAAGCTTACCTGCGGCAATGGAAACGTATTCGACGGATGTATGTCCTACAACAACTCAGATGACGGCTGGGACCTCTATGCAAAGGAAGCTACAGGACCTATCGGCGTTGTTACCATAAAGAACTGCATCGCCTTCCGCAACGGCTTCACAGAGGACGGCAGAGGCTACGGAAACTGCGACGGAAATGGCTTCAAGCTTGGCGGCGGCGGAGTAGGTACCCGTCATAAGGTCGAGAACTGCCTTGCTTTCGAGAACCTCAACTGCGGTTTCACAGACAATAATAACCCGAAATTCGGCGATATGAAGAACTGCACAGCCTACAACAACGGCGTAGGCGGAAGCGGTAAGGGCAACTATTTCGTATATCGCTGCGATACATCAGCAACATTCAACGGACTGATGTCCTATTACAATACAGGCAAGGTCTCAAAGACCAATGCCCCCGGAATCAAGATAGCAAACGACAAGTTCGTAGGCGATATGACTGATTCCATATACTACAACAGCAAGTATTACTATGCTAAGTCCAAAACAGCTATGACAAACGGAGCAAAGCTCGGCGACATTATCACTCCCGCTGACTCCGATTTCATAACACTCAGCGTGGCTGCAATGGGAACAGATTTCCACACTGCATGGAGAAAGTCCGACGGCTCGCCTGATCCGCGCGGCTTCGCTGAGACCCTCTCTGACGGCAAATACTCATCAGTCGGCTATCACATGTCAGGCGGAGTTTCACAGCCTGTAGTTACCACACCTTCAGTTCCTGCAACAACACCTGCGGCTCCTACCACAGCAGCTCCACAGGTACAGCAGACGACTACAAATGCACAGTCTGTAACACCTGTTGCAGGCGGCTATACTCACGATTTCACAGCAAACGGCAAGGAGAGCAGCTTCTATACTATCAACGGAAATCTCTCAACAGCCAAGGGTACAGTCAGCTACGGCGGAAAGACGCTTTCACAGGCACTTAAGATAGAAACAGCAACATCAATCGACTTCACAGCACCATCCGACGGAAAGTTCACCCTCGTATTCGCAGAGCCTTCCGCAACTATAAAGATAGACGGCACAAAGTATACAGCTGACGGCAGCGGTATAGTAACCGCAGACCTCAGAGCAGGCAGCCACACTGTTACAAAGGCTGATGCAGCTAACCTGTTCTATATGGACTATTCTGCAAACGGACAGCAGTCCGCACCGACAACTACTCAGCCTGTACAGGATGATATTGTATACGGTGATGCAAACGGCGACGGAGCAGCAAGTCTCTCGGACGCACTGGCAATACTCCAGTATATAGCAAACAGCAAGAAGTATCCTCTTACAGCTGAGGCACTGGACAGGGCTGATGTATTCAACAGAGGCGACGGCCTTACAGCTATGGATGCGCTTTCGATACAGAAGTTCGATGCAAAGATACTGCCTTCACTCCCTGAGTCGTATCAGCAGTGATATGACGAAGGTCCCTAATATAATGATATAATGAGAAAAGGAGCTTCCCCGAGCTCCTTTTTTCATTATATCTAAAATTGTTTAAGTGATTAATATACTACTAAACCACCCATCGTTTCATACCAATTCATCCAAAGTTTATCATATTTTTTCAGATTATAATTCATTTTATATAAATTACATTCAGGCTGAAAAATATAACCCGTGTAAGTTTTCTTTTTATTAAGATCGTAATAAGAAACTAAGCCCCAAGAGTCATTGTTGATTCTTGAAGTATTTACATATAATGGAGTTACATAATTATTTAGTTCAAAAACGACATCTGATTTAGTGCTCGGTTTGGAGTAGATTTTTACTGTTTTACCTTGGATAGTAGAATGTGTGGGTACTTTCATATTACTATTGCTAATGCACATCCAATTTTTTACCAAATATTTGATATCACACGGGTGATCTTTATCTATTTTATAAAAATTTTTGATCCAAATATTGCCGTGAACATTTTTAACCTGAGTGTATTTTGTGTCTATAAAAATAATTGTTCCTTTAGAAAGCGTACCTTTTTTGTCGGAATTTGAAGTCGGTTTTGCTCTGAGAATCATTTCTTTTGTACAGACAGCATCATATAAAGGAAAATATTTAGTTTCATCCCTTGAAGATGAATTATTGATTGCCATAGCCGTAATGACATTATTTGAATCTTTAGAAGAATCTGATGGCAATGATAAAACTGTACTGCCAATAATTAATGCTGCTAAGAGAAAAGAAAAAAATTTTTTGCTAAAACAAGACATAAAATGCCCTCCTTAATAAAATTATTGATATTATAATGTTATCATTTTATCGAACAAATGTCAATAGTTTTTTTAGAAAGTATTTACAGAAAACAAATGATTATCTGATTGCAATAATCATCATTTTGATTTGTTAAAAATATTTCTGAATCAAACGAATAAGATGCGTATTGATTATGTGCATGATGCTACAGCGTTTATATCATAAAAGCAGTTCGTTTTTTATTTTATCAGGCTGAACGCCTGTTTGAGTGTTGAAACAGGGATTATGTCTATGCTGTAGTCCTTCGGATCAATGGAGGATGCGGACTGACGCGGTATCACGCACCTTCTGAACCCCATGCGCTCGGCTTCTCTTATGCGCTGAGCGGCATGTGAAACGGAACGTATCTCGCCGCCGAGACCAATCTCTCCGAAAGCGATAAGCTCCTCGTCTATCTGCTTGTCCATTATTCCCGAATACAGTGCCATTGCAACAGGAAGGTCACCTGCCGGTTCGTCAAGACGGAATCCGCCGACTATATTCAGGTAAACATCGAGGGTACCCATGAATACCCCGAGACGCTTTTCAAGTACGGCGATGATTATATTCAGACGGTTGAAATCGAAGCCCGTAGCCATACGTCTTGGAGCGGCATAGCTGGTTTTTGATGCAAGTGCCTGTACTTCGGCAAGTATAGGACGTGTTCCCTCGATGACACAGGCAACACATGTCCCCGATACATTGTGGGGACGTCCTGCAAGGAGCATCTGTGAGGGATTTGCGACTTCGGCAAGTCCCTTGTCCAGCATCTCGAAAACGCCTATCTCATTGGTAGAGCCGAAACGGTTCTTGACTGCACGGAGTATTCTGTAGCTCTGATGACGTTCGCCCTCGAAGTAGAGAACGGCGTCCACTATATGCTCCATGACTTTCGGACCTGCGATAGCGCCGTCCTTATTAACATGACCGACTATCAGAACGGGTATCTCCTGATCCTTGGCGGTGTGCATGAAGAGGTTAGTACACTCTCTCACCTGTGTAAGGCTTCCGGGACTGGAGGAGATGCCGTTGATGCTCATAGTCTGTATTGAGTCGATAATGGCGATATCAGGAGCGGATTCGGTAATAGTAGCCGCAATTGCTTCTGCGTCGGTAGCCGTAAGGAGGTAGAGATTTTCCGAGTCTACTCCCAGACGCTGGGCACGGAGCTTTATCTGTCTTGCGGATTCCTCTCCCGAAACGTAGAGTATTGAGTGTTCTTTGCCGAGATACTGGCATATCTGAAGGAGAATAGTGCTCTTGCCTATACCGGGTTCGCCGCCCAGAAGTACCAGAGAACCCTTTACAAGTCCGCCTCCGAGAACACGGTTAAGCTCACCGATGCCCGTATCATAGCGTATATCTGTATCTGCGCCTATATCTTCAAGTTCGAGTATATTGTCGCTGAGACCGTGTACAGACTGAGAAGCTCCCCTTTTTGCAATGGGGGAGCTGTCCAGTGTTTCTTCTTCAAAGCTGTTCCACGCTCCGCAGGAGGGACATTTTCCGTTCCATTTGGAGCTTTCGTATCCGCACTGATTGCAGACGTAAACGTAACGTGATTTAGCCATATCACTCAGCCTCGTCGGTCTCGGTATCGGTTCCGTCTGAACCTGCGGAGAGTGCTTTCTCTATGTTCTTCTCGCTGAGTTCAAAGAGACGTCCGCAGTCGATAATGCTGTCTGAAGCCTTATAATCAGAGGCAGAGAAGCTCTCTGCACCGAGGCTCCAGTATGAAGTTCCTGTTGCACCAACAGAATAGAATACATTGCATCCGATATCGAAGGATATCTGTCCGTAAGCGCCGTAAGAGCCTTCAAGCTCGATGAGTTCTTCGCCGCTGAAGTAGTAGATGTGGCAAAGTGCGCCCTCTTCGGTGCCGTCGGAAATAAGAAGCTCGGGGATGAGGTCGGCGTTCAGGTCGCAGAACTCGAAAGCGGCATTGCGGTTGGCATTTACCGCATTGTTGTTTGCCTCTGTCAGGAGGTTCCTGCAAAGCTCTTTCTGCGAGTCGGTAAGAGCGCCGCCCCAGCCGTATGCACAGCGTACAGCTTCGTGGATAGATTTCTCGCCGAAAGTGCATTTTCTGCCTGCATCGAAGGAGAAGTTGTTATTGAAGTCGGCAAGAGCTGCATCGAACTCTATACAGCTGACGTCCTCGCCGTTGATTTCGTGGAATATAGTCGCACCTGATGAAGCGGAAGCAGTATTGTCGCTGTAGGACATTACCTCGTTGAGTACGCCCTCTTCGATATTTACGAACTTGCCGAGCATAAAGCCCTGTCCCTCGTATTCGTTTCCGAGGATGTGTATATCGGGATAGTATCTGAATGTACCGTAATTGCCGATCTCACCTGCAGGGGAGAGAGTTGAAGCGGAGTAGGTGTATATCTCGCAGGGTGTGGCAAGGTCTGTATCGGGAGATATTATAAGTTCGGGAGTATCATCGCCGTCCAGGTCACGTATCTCAAACATAGACTGTCCGATGCTGCCTTTTTTGTTTGCGAGGTACTTATCAGAGCTCATAAAGTCTTTGAGCTTATTCTCGTAAGCGTTCTGCCAATCGAAGGTTATAGTTGCAGGATCTGTTATCTCAGGTTCTTTTACTTCCGACTCCGTCTGACTTGCAGAGCAGCCTGCGGCAGAGAGTAAACCTGTTACAGCTAAAGCGAGCAGTATGCATTTTGATCTATTCACGATATATTCCTCCGTAATTATACTATATATATTTTATATTGTATCATTTTTGCAGATTAATGTCAATTAAGATATTATTACAACTGAAAATAATCTCTGAAAAATGAGTGTCAGGAATGTGATAAAAAGCTGCTGATGTACATATTCTTTTGGTAAGGGACGTTTTTCCTTGAAGGAGATGATGGTATGACAGATGAGAACAGAGTGGAAGATGAGATGTATGAGGATGAACAGACTGACGGTCTCATAGAGCTGAAAAAAGAGCCGCGGGCTGACGACTCGGCGGCTGTACAGGCAGTAGTATGCATAGTTATAGCGGCTGCACTGATAGGTATAAATATTTTCAGACCTGACCTCGGTGTAGAGCTTATCGCACTGCTGAAGGAGCTGAGCAGCCGTGAGGGATTTATAGAGGATCCGATAGGGATGATACTCAGGAGATGGATGGGATAAAGCTTGGCGGTACGACTTTCAGAGTAAGGTATTCTTTCCTTGTGTTCAATGCACTGATATTTCTTCTCAGGGACAGCAGGGCGATACTCGTTTTTTATGGTGTGTGTCTCATACATGAGCTGGGACACTGCATTGCGATACGTTTTTTCGGCGGAAAAGTCAGCAGTGTCGAGTTCAGCGGATTTGGTATCCGTATCACTGCACCTCCGCCACGTTCGCTTAGGGAGGGGATAGCTGTTCTGATGAGCGGACCTGCGGTCAATATAGCCGCATTTCTGCTGCTGGAGTTGTTTGGCAGGAATGGTTATGCCGCAGAGCTGAATCTGGCTGAGGGACTGTTCAATCTGCTTCCTTTTCCTTTTCTGGACGGCGGAGCGCTTCTCCTGCTGATAGCTGAGGGAAGTCCCTCGGAAGCGCTGTGGAGGAAAATTATGACCGTACTGCAAGCGGTCACTGTCTGCGTTCTGGTATATTTATTGTTTAGTCTGAAGCAGTAAATATGAAAGTATTTCCCATATAGGCGGTATCAGGTGTTCTTTATCTCGGTATAGTAAAACACTGCAAGCTGAGTTCGGTCACGGAGAGACAGTTTATCAAGGAGCGAACTGATGTAGTTGCGGACAGTTCCTTCGCTGAGATAAAGCTCGGAGGATATCTCCTTGTTGCTTTTGCCCTCTGCTACAAGTTCGAGTATCTCTTTCTCCTTGTCGCTGATGCCGTATGAAGCGTAGTCGAAAGCGGACTTTGGCTTCATCAGTTCGGGAAGTTTGGTTACTATCTTGTCTCCGAAAACGCTTTGTCCGCCCATAACCGCTTCAAGTGCGGGAGCAATGCCTTCAAAGTCCTGCTTGAGGATATATCCCTTTGCACCGATGTTCAGTGCCTTTACTATATACTCGTCGTCGGAGAAGGTCGTGAGATAGAGGATTTTTGCTTCGGGGAAGTCGCTTAGTATCTTTTCGCCTGCTTCAAGTCCTGTCATTCCTTCCATACGGATATCCATGAGCATAACATCGGGGCGGACTTCCTTATATATACCGATCGCCTCACTTCCGCTCGAACCCATAGCCGCAACGGTTATTTTGCCTGTGCTTTCCAGGATAGTTTTCAGCGAAAGCGCTACAAGCTTGTCATCATCTATTACTGCGATATTCATACCTTTATTTCCTTTCTTTTACTCTTTCGGAACTGACATAAAAATGCGGAATCCCTTATCCGAAGGGTTGAAACTGATATTACCGTTTACAGCGGTGGCACGGTCCTCCATATTTCTGAGACCGATGCCGCTTTCTTTTATTGTTCCGCAGCTTCCGTTATCTTCAATGAGAAGCTGATAGAATGCGGGATGCTCGCGAAGTATCACATGGAGTCTGTCTCCGTTTGAATGTTTCAGAGCATTCGATACGCCTTCCTTTACAATGCCTGCAAAGCAGAATTTCAGCTTTCCCGGGATGTCACTGCTGATATCATAGTCAAGGGATGTTCTGAATTTTTCATTGGCACTGCTGATGGATTCCTCCAGTATTTTTTTTAGGTCAACGGATTCGTCGTGAAGACCGTGTACACTTTCGCGTATACTTGTCATAGCGCTGTCGAGGGTGTTTTTCAGACTTGAAAGCGGCTCTTTCATATTCTCGTCTTTGTTGACTATCATGAGCGCACCTGCCTGAAGCAGTGAACGTGTCAGCATATGTCCCACGTTATCGTGTATTTCTCTTGCTATGCGGTTTCGCTCGCTTAGAGTTGCCATTCGTATCTCGTTATCCTGCGCCTCCGTAAGACGTTTGTTCCTTTCGGAGAGAAGTACGTTCTGTTCTTTTACCTTGTCACGGAGTTCGGTAACTTTTTGCAGATTCTGTTCAAATCCCGATATCCTGCGGTATATTATAACAGCGATAAGTATTCCTGCGGCGGTTATCATGTACTGATACGGTTTAAGACCTGTCGGCGTAATGAGAACTAACGAAGCAGGAAGCACAGCCCACCATTTCTTTTCGTACAGAGCGTCATAAAGCATAAGGGGGACGGTGCAGAAACATGACGGTATAACGCCGCATACAGCTGAACATACCAGAATTACTGCCGCAGCCTTTTTAGTGCCCGAGAATATCTGCACAAGCGAAGAACCTGCCATAGCTATTAGGAGAGATGCAACGGGAGCTGCGATATTCTCCGATAGTCCCAGAGCCAGCAGGCAGAGAAGGAGTATCACGCTTTTGTCGATAAGTCTGCTCATGCTTTAAACCTCCTTGAATACTTTGATCAATCTCATTATAACATATGACGCAGATTCTTTCAAGTGCGGGTATCGGGAGAAAGTTCATGACAAATGTCATGTGAAAATACTGACTGCGGACACTACCGCATCTGTTTTTCATGGTGTATAATGGATACATAAACCAAAGGAGGTACAACATTATGGCAAATTCAGTTGTAAAGATAAATAACCTTGTTAAAAGATACGGAGAGCTTATAGCTCTCGACCATTTTAGTCTTGATATAAAAGAAGGCGAGGTATTCGGACTTCTCGGTCCGAACGGTTCGGGCAAGACCACTACGATAAACTGTCTGCTTTCGCTTCTTGCCTTTGACAAGGGCGATATCGAGGTCTTCGGTAAGGAAATGAGCCCCACAGCCTATGACATAAAGAAGGAAATAGGCGTTATCATGCAGAATGTTGCGGTGTATGAGGAACTCACCGTCAGCGAGAATATCGACTATTTCTGCGGCCTTTACATAACCGATAAGGAGGAGCGCAGAAAGTGTGTTGAGGACGCTATAAAGTTCGTGGGACTGGAGGATTTCAGGAAGTTCTACCCGAAAAAGCTCTCGGGAGGTCTTCTACGCCGACTGAATATAGCCTGCGGTATCGCTCACAAGCCTAAGCTGATAATCCTTGACGAGCCAACAGTTGCGGTCGATCCCCAGAGCAGAAACAATATCCTCGAGGGTATACAGAAGCTCAACAAGCAGGGGGCAACTATTATATACACCTCTCACTACATGGAGGAGGTCGAGCAGATATGCACCCGCATAGCTATCATGGACAAGGGAAGAAAGATAGCTGAAGGCACTAAGGACGAGTTGAAGCGGATGATACGCAATACCGAGACAGTGAATATTGAAATACTCGATGTATCAGAGAATATCATCAAGGAGATATCTGCTCTTCCTCATGTATATGATACAGCCTACGACGGCGAAAAGCTGACGGTATACTGTTCGGGCGGCAAGCATAATCTCATACGCATCCTTGATGTGCTTCAGAAGCACGATATGGCTTTCGGCAGAGTTTACAGCGAGCTTCCAACACTTAATGACGTTTTCCTTGAGATAACAGGCAAGGCTCTCAGGGACAAGGAGGATTAATATGTTTTTCCATGATCTTAAATACATGCTGATTTCGGGATTCAGGGTAAAGAGCTTCCTTTTCTGGCTCATGCTTTTCCCGATCCTGCTTGGAACTCTTTTTAAGGTTGCGTTCGGCAATGTTTACGAGAATGATGTGCTGTTCAGGTCCATTCCGACAGCGGTAGTTGAAACCACGTCTGATCCTGTATTTCATCAGGTCATCGATTCTATTGAAGAATCCGACGAGCCGCTTTTAGATGTTGAGTATACCGATGAGGAAAATGCAATGAAGCTTCTGAAAGAGGGCAAGGTAAGCGGTATAATCTATGTCGGCGACAAGCTTTCGCTTTCAGTCACCGAGCAGAAAATGGATCAGGTTATACTTAAAACCTTCGTTGAGCAATATGGTGTCAATGAGAAGATAATAAAGGAAACAGCTGAAAAAGATCCTTCAAAAATACAGTCGGTCGTTGACAAGCTCTCTGAGGATGTATCAGCATGCAGGGATATCCCTGTGACACACGGCGATCCTGATATCTACGTGCAGTATTTCTACAACCTTATTGCAATGGTGGCTATGTACGGCTCAGTAACAGGACTGCATATCACCGTTCAGAATCAGGCTAATCTCTCAGCTCTCGGAGCAAGAAAGAATTGTTCCCCTACACCTAAATCCGTCTCAATGCTTGCTGATCTTACAGGAAGCTTTATAATGCAGTCGGCTTGTATGATACTATGTGTTACGTTCACACATTTCGTGCTGAAAATAGACTTCGGCGACAGACTGCTTCTTGTATATGCTGCGGCAATACTTGGAGGAATACTCGGAGTTTCATTCGGTTTCTTCTTCGGTGCTGTGAACCGTTTCAGCTTAGAGGCAAAGATTGGAATAGTTATGGCAGTATCGATGTTTTCATGTTTCCTGAGCGGTCTTATGATGGGACAGATGAAGGGTATCATAGCTGAGCACATCCCGTGGCTCAACAAGATAAACCCTGCAACAGTTGTAGCAGATTCGATGTTCAGCCTGAATATGTACAGCGATTACTCACGCTTTATTTCAAGAATAATAACAATGCTTGTCATCACGGTTGTCTGCACAGCCGCAGGCATAATCATTACAAGGAGGAAGAAATATGCAAATCTTTAAGGTATTCATGAAGGTCCTTAAGAAAAGGATCAGATTTGCGATGCTCTATGTGGGAATATTCCTCGGTATAGCGATCCCTATGTCGCTGAATTCGTCAAATCCGGGTTCAACAAAGGAAATGTTCGTCAAGGAGAGCAAATCAAAAATAGGTATATGCATATTCGATGAGGATAATACTCCCGAAAGCCGTGAATTTACAAGCTATCTTGCTGAGAAGTACACTATCAAGGAACTCAAAAACGACGACGAAGTTATAATGGATTCCCTTTTCTATATTGCAGTTGACCGTGTAATAAACATAAACGAAGGATTTGCGGACCGTCTTGCAAAGGGTGAGACTAACGGCATCATCGATTCAAGGCATATGCACGAGAGCTATAATACCATGCTTCTCGAACAGGACATAAACAGCTACTTCTCGTCTGTTTCAGCTTTTATTGCAGGCGGCGAGGATGCTCTCAGTGCATCTCAGAGCGCAAAAGAGGCCCTTCTGGAGGATGCGGATGTGAACGTTATCAGCTTCACAGGCGATGAAAATGAAGACTATCCACACGGTTTTGCAAGCTATTACCGCTATATGGCGTACATCCTTATCGCGGCAGTTGTCGGTACTCTCTGCCCCGTACTCATGGCAATGAACAGAAAAGAACTACGTTTCCGTACAAATTGTTCAAGCCTTGATTCATCCTCATACACAAAGCAGGTGCTTCTTGGCAGTGCAGTATTCGTTATTGGTGTATGGCTCGTATTCGTCATTGCAGGAATGATACTCTATGGAGGCGTATACAATGGCAGGGCGTGGCTTGCGGTCCTTAACAGCTTTATCTACGCTATGGTCGCAGGTTCGATAACTGTATTCCTTTCAACGTTCGTAAGCAACATGGATATAGTCAATTTCATAAATCAGGTTATAAGCCTTGGAATGAGCTTTATGTGCGGAGTGTTTGTGGAGCAGGAGCTTCTTGGAGCAGGAGTTATCGCAGCAGCACGTTTCATGCCTGCATTCTGGTACATTAAAGCTAATATGATGCTGGATGGCACAGAGGCTTTCGACAGCACGAAATTAGCGCAGTATTTACTTATAGAAGCTTCATTTGCAGTGGTTATGGCACTTCTCACGATAGTTATGAGCAAGGCGCGCTATAACAGTACAGCATTACAGAAAAAAGCGGCAGTTGCAGCGGTTAAAGGCTGAACGTACTTGTCGTTATAGGATGATAATTGAAAACTCGGAAAAAACAGGGTATCTTTCAGATGAAAGGTACCCTGTTGAGAAATCACAAAAGACTGAAATCATTAATTTGGGGATTCTAAAGGGATACTATCCCTTTAGCGGATTCCAAAGGCAGCGCCTTTGGTGGGGCGTGGGGCAAAGCCCCACATATAGCCTCATAAGCGCTCAGCAAAGGGTGAATTTCAAAACAGTCCGGTGGACTGTTTTGAAAGAGGGAACGCCCTGCAAGATAGGGCGTTCCCTGATGAATTCATACTTTTTGACAAGATTAATAGGGTATCTTTCAGATGAAAGGTACCCTGTTTTCGTTACGTATTTTTGCGGCAAGCTTATATTGCTTATATATTTACCGTGTTGATGGATTTGTTAAGGTAATTTGCAGCAAAGTCGCTGAAGGTAGTTGGCTTCGAGAAATAGTATCCCTGGTAGACATCGCATCCGCAGGCGGAAAGGAACTCTACCTGATCAGGGTGCTCGACGCCTTCCGTAATGACCTTCATATCGAGTGATTTTGCAAGATCAATGATAGTTCTGAGGATAGTCCGTCCGCGTTCGGGATTATTGGTCTTCTGCAGGAAGCCCATGTCTATTTTCAGAACATCTGCATTGATATCCTTCAGTGAATTGAGGGATGATGTACCGCTTCCGAAGTCGTCTATCTCGACAATGAATCCGAAGTTACGCAGCTTATTAACGAGTGGAAGCTGCTTTTCTGGAGAGTTCATGATAGCTGTCTCGGTTATCTCCAGGTGGAGGGAATGCGGATCAAGTCTGTATTTACTGATGAGAGAGGTAAATATCTCGTAAACATCAAGGAGGAAGAAGTCTTTTTTGGAGATATTTACCGATATATAGGTATTTTTTACGCCATGATCGTTAAGGTATCTGAGGTAGACGCAAGCCTGTTCCCAGACATACTGATCCATTTTGCTTATCAGACCTGTTTTTTCAAATATCTTTATGAATGCCGAGGGAGGTATCTGACCTTCACGGGGATGTATCCATCTGACGAGAGCTTCTCCGCCGTAAATTACCCCGTCGGAGCAGACCTGCGGCTGTATATATACCTGAAATTCGCCCTTTGCAATAGCGCTGTCGAATTCACTTATCACCATCTGTTCGCGTATCGTATTTGCACGGAGAGAATCGTCGAAATAAGCCACGGAATTGCGATAGTTGTCCTTGATCCTGCGGATAGCGAGGTTAGCTCTGTCCACCATGACAGATACTCTCAGGTCTCTGTCGCAGACTTTGTAGACTCCGATATGGACGAAGACTTTGAAAGAACCGTTGTTCAGGAATGATGATAAAGCCTCGAATCTTGAAAGTATCTCAGTTTCGCTGAATTCATTTTCCGGCATACAGATAGCGAATCTGTCCCCAGAAAGCCGTCCGTAGCAGGCGTTGCTTCCTGCTGCTTTTTCTACTGTTGAAGCGATCTGTTTAAGCAGTGCGTCGCCCTTTTCAACGCCGAAGATGTCATTGATTATCTTGAAGTTCTTGATATCGGTCGTTATGATGCAGTAATCGGTATCGGGATTTTCAGAGATGCGTTCCTTTGCGGATTCAAAGAAATGATCCTTGTTATAGATGCCTGTAAGTGCATCGTGGGTTGCACGGAACTGTTCGCTTGAAAAACGCTGGAATTCGTCGGTCATATCGCGTATAAGGAAGAAGCTTCCGAGATATTTCATCTGTGAATCGAAAATGCGCTGGAACTCTATCTCGTAATGGTGTTCAACGCCTTCGATTCGGCGTACAGATTCCCATTCGTGGTAGTCATAGGAGCCTTTCAGCTGTTCGCCGAGCCATTTATTTACCTGTGTTTCGATGTTGTTCTTGTCTGTAACGGCATCGCAGTAAAGCGTTGCAGGCTTATTGTAGTGGATACATCTGCCGTCGATGTCGATACAGATGATACCGTCCTTCATATTGGCGACTGTAAAATACAGAAGTCTGTCCATAAGTCCGCGTGGGATATAAACTATTGAGAAATAGAGTATAACATAGGATAGGAGCGCATAGCAGACGAGCGAATAGTCGAAGTTGAGAGAAGCACGTCTGTAAATGCAGTGGATCACTATAGTTATGCAGAGGGTTATGAGTATACTTGCGTATTTTACCTTATAGATCTTCGGAGAACGTGAGATTTTTTTAAGAAGGTCTATGATTATGATAAGGAGCGAACCATATACAATGAGTATATGGAATTTTCCTAAGATGCCCCGTTCCTTTATTATATTGAACGAGAGACCGAGTCCGTCGTGTATGGTACGGAGTTCAAATTCGGTATCCGTAAAAATATTGGCAATAAGGAATATACCGTCTATCACAGCGGCGATACTGAGTACAGAGGCTTCTTTTCTCAGATTCTTGAGCATTCCCGTATAACGCTTTATGAATACCATAAGGGATATCAGCGTTACATCGATGAAAAAGAAATATGCACCGCTTATGATAAGCGCGACAGTTTCGTTCTTGATAAAAATAGCGGTAGCATAACATGCCACAGCTGCGGCACTTGCGATCATTACGCGCCTTACGGGGTGTGCTATGACAATATCATAGGACCGCCGCAGGCTGAAATAGTAGCCGAACAGGATAAGACCTGCCGTAAAATACAGACAGATAATAAAAAACAATATCATATTCCATCACCCTTTAAATACCTCTTTGAAAAGTCCCTGTGATCTTTAATATTAAGAGGCCGTCATATCACCATAGCCGTCACTCATCCGACGGTATCATTCTATCTGAATTATACAATTTCATTTTAGCATACGTGAAAAAGGTTGTCAATCATATGTAATGTGTTTTTTAAAAAATAAATATTATAACTTGCTATTTAAAACGTATGGTATAAAAATGGGGCGATATTACTAAAAAATTTTATATCCTAATTGACAAATAGTGATAATTGTAGTAAAATTATATTAGGATTATTATACTGCATATAGTATTGATCCGTGACTGTTTCACGTACTTATCGTGCGTGATGCGCATCAGGACACAGCGCAAAAAAAGGATGAAAGAAACTTTTTAATGGAGCAGAATATGCGTAGATCTATAAGAAACAATGTAAGCATGATAACTACAGTTGTTATGACCGCTTTCGTTATCTTTGGGTTTATACTTACTTATGTCTGCGTGAACAGGCTTGATTACAGGGATCAGAAACAGCTGGCCGAAGCGTCTCTTGAATTTGCAGCTATAACTATCGATGCAGATAAGGCGAGAGAGTGCCTTTCAACAAGGATGCCCGATTCAGAGTATCTTGATACTCTGGAAAAGCTTAAGGTTTACCGCAATGATAACAGTGAATGGCTCAAAAGGATATCACTTGTAAGCTTCAACAGTACCAACGGAAGCTATATCTATGATACCGACGGCAGCGGACTCGGAAGTAAACTGGAGTTTGACAGATATACATCATCGGTGAAAGCCGAACTTATAAACGGAAGAAAAACATGGACCTCAAAACTCAACGGGGCATACTATGCGTTTCGTCCCGTAAGAACGCTTGATGATGTTCTTGCGGGATATATAATCATAGAGATGGATACAGGCCATTCAAAGAATTACTTTGCAGCGATCGCATCGGTCTATGCTCTTGTGATGCTGGGAGGCCTTGCTTTTGCTGCCCTTCTGAAAAAATATATGTACAGCACTATATTCCATCCCATAGAGCAGATAACAGAAATGGCGGAGATTTTTTCTTCGTCTTCGGAACGAGAGGTGCCTGCGGATAAGGCGGATTTCATCAATTCCGATAATGAGGACGAGATAAGCGACCTCGGACGAGCTGTAGGCAAGATGTTCATGGACATAAACAGCGGTGAGGAGAGCCTTTCAAAGGCGATATATGACGCTAACCATGACGGTATTACTCAGCTTTTCAATAAGCGCTGCTATAATTCTATGGAGGGACTTTTCAGGAACAGCTCTGCGATCTGCATCATCTATTTCGACGTAAATAATCTTAAGCTTATGAATGATACCCTCGGCCACGAACGGGGCGATATGGTAATAAAGAACGCCGCTGACTACATCAGGAAGTTCATCGGCGAAAATGACTATTGCTTCAGAATGGGCGGAGACGAATTCATGATGGTGATGACAGAATGCACCTACAGATCGATCGACCGTGTGATCGAATGTGTTGAAGAAGACTCTCCGTACATCCTTAACAGAAGTTCGGATTCTGTTAAGTGTGCGCTTTCTTACGGCTATGCCTATTCAAAGGCGCCTTATAATTACGATGCGCTTATGACCGAAGCCGAGGAAAACATGTATGCCAAGAAATCAGAGCTCAAATCACTGCTCAATATGCCTGAAAGGTAACGGAGGTATCGTTTTGTTCGACAAATTAATATGGAAAAACGGAGCTGCTGTCCTTTCGGATGTCAAGCTGAGGACAAAGATCCGTATCATCAATATCATATCTGTGGCAGCTGCGCTTGTGATGGCGGCTGCACTGATAATCAGCATGTTCGCTGTCAGCAGCAGAAACGAGAAATCTATGGAGAAAACGGCTATTTCCGTTGCGGACGAACTGCTTAAAATGGAACTCGACAACGCTGTATCCATAGCAAGAAACATCTATGCAGACAGCACCATGTATGATTTCTTTGATACAGAATATACATCTTCTTCAAAGTATTATGAAGCGTATTATCAGTTCCAGAACAATAATCCGCTTACAAAGGCGGAGCTCAATACTATCAAGAGCTATACCGTTTATACCGAGAATCCCACTATCCTCACAGGAGGAATAATAGATACTATAGACAGCATAAAACGAAGCGAATGGTTCCAGAAGTATAAGAAGTATGACAAGTCTATGCTTGTTTACTGCGATCCCGAAACAGGTAGCATATCGCTTGTGCGTAAAATGGATTTCAACCGCATGACTCACGGCGACTGCTATCTTAAAATAGATATCAATACCGAACTGCTGAAAAAAGCCTGCGATTCCCTTGATTTCGACGGCGGTATACATATTTTCAGCGGAGGTACGATGATCTACAGCAACAGCAGTGAGGAACTGAGCGAGATCAGCATAGATCAGGGATACGAGTGCCTTACAAGGAACTATTATTCCGCCGACTTTGAGTACTATGCCAATGTTGAAGGCTATTCCATCGGCAGTATCCTCATGGAAAACCTGCCGTATTTCATAGTTTTCCTGCTTCTCATACTTGCTGTGCTTGTTCTTGGACAGCTTTTCGCTCATGATATAGCAAAGCGTACAGAGAAGTGCAGGGAGATGTTTGAGCATGAGGGAAATCTTTCTGCGCTGGCAAAAGGTGATATCGGTGCGGACGAGATAGGTCAGATGGCGGATATATGTGTTGAGCTGTCGGAAAGGCTTACCCTGCGAAGCAGTGAATATCAGCAGAAAAATGAGGATATACGTGCAAAGGATCACGATTATAACGATCTGTTCGGCACTGCTATGCGCCTTGATGCCGAACTCAATGTACGAGAACTCTTCCCTTCACTGGTCAAGGAGAGTTATTCCGAAATGGTGCCTCTTTCGGCAGAAGCTGAAATGGTAAAGCGTGTGGGCGAGGCTCATCCGAAGGCAAAGGTCTATGTATCGGAGGATACCAATAATAAAAAGGCTGTTCCTGCATACTGCCTTATGCTCATTGCGAACAATCTTCTCGGATATGAGGGCAATCCTTCCCTTAATCTTGAATGTACGGGCAACAGAGTCATACTTCGTTATGATAACGATGTAAAGCCTGCTGCCACACGTATACTAAAGCTCAATGCTATATTTGAGGACGCTGATATCAGTCAGGAGTATTCATTCAACCACAGAAACGTCTATAACCCCTATCTCCGACTTAAGCATTCCTTCGGAAATAATGCCGAGATAGAGATAGACGCCAAAACGGGTTTCAAGCTCGTTCTGACTATAATAGTTAATATGGAAATGAGGAATGACTGATGGATCTGAAAAGAATAGTGTCATTCACTGCGGCGGCATGTATGCTTCTGGCATCGGTCTCCTGCGGAGAGAAAATAAATGAACAGAACAATGAAGTGCGTGTCTATACGAGCTTTTTTGCCACTACGGGCAATCCTATCGCGGAGGATAACGATATCCAGCAGATAATTGCCGAAAAGATCGGGGCTAAGTGCGAGGAGACATGGCTCAACGAAAAAGAGGACCTTAACTCCAAGTTTACGGATCTTATGGTGTCCAACAAATACCCCGATCTTATATATCCCGATTCAGCCAATATGAATAAGCTTATCGATGCGGGCGCTCTCATTCCTCTTGATAATTACTGGGACGACTACCCGTATCTTAAGAACTTCTTCGATGAAAAGACCTGGGACAGAATAAGGAATAAAGATGGTCATATCTACTATATACCGCTTTTCTCGAACGTTTACCTTCAGGACACCAATCCGAACCACACCGATGAGGCGTTCTGGATACAGCTGAAAGTCCTTGAATGGGCAGGCTATCCCAAGCTGTATACCCTTGATGACTATTTCGGACTTATAGAGGGATATATGGAGGCTCATCCCGAGGATGAAGCAGGTGATCCCTATATAGGTTTCGAGCTTCTTGCTACTGATACTATGTTTTTCAGCCTTGATAATCCGCCGATGTTTCTTGACGGCTATCCCAATGACGGCTGCTGTATCGTCGATCCCGAAACTCTCACTGCAAAGGACTATAATCTCTCTCCCACAGCTGAGAAGTGGTTCAGAAAGCTGAACGATGAGTATTCAAAGGGCGTTATCGATCCGGGATGCTTCATGCAGAATTCGGAGCAGTATTATGCAAAGATAAAGACAGGCAGAGTTCTCGGACTTGTGGATCAGAAGTGGAATTTTGATTCAGCGTCAAGAGGTCTGCCCGTTGAGTGTACATATATACCTTTCGGCATAGTAGCGGAAAAGGGCATAGAGGAGCATTATCATTCGCGTCAGGCGTTCAACGGCTCGTCGGGAGTTGGTGTATCTATCAGCTGTACCGATCCCGAGGGAGCTGTAAAGTTTCTGAACGATATCCTTTCTCCCGAGATAATGAATCTCAGGTTCTGGGGCGTTGAAGGAGTGGACTACAGCGTTGACGAAAACGGTGTATTCTACAGAAGCGATGAACAGAAGAAGCTTTTGTCAACACCTGACTACGCATATAATCATAACTGCGTATATGGCTATCTGCCCTATGCTTTCGGCATGGCACAGGACGGCATAAACGCCTATTGTCCTGCATATCAGCCTTACGAATACTATAAATCACTCGATCCCGAGATACAGAAATGCTTTGATGCTTATGATGCAAACACCTATGTTGAGCTTCTGAATCCTGCACCCGAAAATGAACCCTGGTACCCTATGTGGACGTTTTCAAATGCAATGGATGATTCAACTCCCGGAGGAAGAGTCATGGCTCAGATAGATGCGCTGAAGCATAAATATCTGCCGCAGGTAGTAATGTCCGATGATTTTGAATCGGAATGGGCGCAATATAAAGAAGAATACGGAAAGATAGACTCACAGGTCTATTTCGATGAACTGACGGAGGAAGTCCGCAGGAGAAGCGGACTGTGATGAGGTGAAAGGACCGCTGTAATTTGCAGCGGTCCTTTTTTGCATATCTGAAGATATCTGCACAAATAATCTACTCCGCATTGACGGCGGAGCTTTGGCGTGGTATAATGTGAGTAATATAATTGATAAGGAAGTTAGAATATGAAAAGAGCAGTAACTATTCAGGATATATCGTGCTTCGGCAAATGCTCGCTTACCGTTGCACTGCCGATAATCTCGGCAATGGGCATAGAGACCGCTGTGATACCTACTGCGGTCCTTTCAACTCATACAGGCGGTTTCAGCGGATATACCTTCCGTGACCTTACGGGAGACATCCCTGCTGTTGCTGAGCACTGGAAGAAGCTGGGACTGAAGTTCGATGCGCTTTATACAGGCTATCTGGGTTCCATAGAGCAGGTGAATATAGTTTCCGATTTCTTTGATACGTTCGGTACGGACGATAATTTCATCGTTGTGGATCCTGCTATGGCGGACGGCGGCAAGCTGTACGCAGGCTTTACGGATGATTTCGTAAAGGCAATGGCAGGACTCTGCTCCAAAGCCGACTACATCATACCGAATATCACCGAAGCTTCAATGCTTCTCGGCATACCCTATTCCGAGATACACGATGAGAAAAGCGTAAAGGAGATACTTCGCCGTCTTACTGAGCTGGGATGTCCTACTCCCGTGCTTACGGGAGTGCGCTTTGACGATGTACACCACGGCGCAGCTGCCTATGATTCGGAAAGGGACGAGTTCAGCTTTTACTTCCGCGAACACGTAAAGAGGACCATGCACGGTACAGGAGACATTTTCTCCAGTGTATTCACGGGAGCAGTTACTCTCGGCAAGAGCCTTGAACAGTCCGTGAAAATGGCTGTGGACTATACAGCCGACTGCATAAACGCTACCCTTCCCTATGCGGATGAGGTGTGGTACGGAAGCTGCTTCGAACTTTGTCTCGATAAGCTGATAAAATACGTTAAGGAATGATTTCCATTTATTACCGCTGATTACATCTGTTGACTCTGTCCATAATAATACCACAGACAATTTACGGAAGAGGTATTGTTATGGCGTACAACAAGGTAGTAATATCAGGGATTAACACATCCGAGCTCACTGTACTCAAGGAAGAGGAGAAAACTGCTCTCCTTAAGGAGTACAGAGAAACAGGAAACAAGGCGGCAAAGGATAAGCTCATCAAGGGCAACCTTCGACTTGTTCTCAGCGTGATACAGCGGTTCACAGGCAGAGGAGAGGATGTGGACGATCTTTTCCAGATAGGCGTTATCGGACTTATCAAGGCGATAAACAACTTCGACCTTACAAAAGAGGTGCGATTCTCTACCTACTGCGTACCCATGATAACGGGTGAACTCAGAAGACATCTAAGGGACTACAGTCACGTTAAGGTGAGCCGTTCACTCAGAGACCTCGCATACAAGGCGATACAGGCTAAGGAAAAACTGATACTTAAGAATCAGCGTGAACCCGATATAGAGGAGATAGCCAATGAGATAGGCGAAAAGAGAGCGGATGTTGTCATTGCACTCGAAAGCATAGCCGATCCCGTTTCACTTTATGAACCTGTTTACTCGGATTCGGATGATACACTCTATATCATGGATCAGATAGGCGATAAAAACGACGTCGAGAGCAGGCTGGACGAGCTTTCTATCCGCGATGCTATAAAGGCACTTGGCGAACGTGAGAAAAATATACTCTATCTGCGCTTTTTGCAGGGTAAGACTCAGATGGAAGTCGCCCGTGAGATAGGCATATCTCAGGCGCAGGTCTCACGACTTGAAAAGGGTGCGATAAAACAGATAAAAAACAGCGTGTAGCGCTGTACGATACGGAGGAAGTATGATAATTAAAGGCTTAAACCGAAGATCTCTGCATGTAGACATAATTACGGGCATAATAATAGCGCTTGTCTCGATACCAATATCCATGGGATATGCTCAGGTAGCGGGACTTCCGCCTGTTTACGGACTTTACGGTTCTATTTTCCCGATACTCATATTCGGCCTTTTTTCAAGCTCTCCGCAGTTCATATTCGGCGTTGATGCGGCTCCTGCGGCACTTGTAGGAGCTTTTCTCGTATCATCGGGGATAGAGTCAGGCTCTGAACGTGCAGTTGAGGTAGTACCTGCGGTGACGTTCTTTGTGGGGATGTGGCTGCTGCTTTTCTTTGTGCTGAAAGCAGGAAAGCTTGTGGCGTACATATCTACTCCTGTTATGGGAGGCTTCATCAGCGGTATTTCCACAACTATCATACTGATGCAGATACCAAAGATACTCGGAGGTTCGAGCGGTTCGGGAGAACTGATAGAGCTTGCGGAACACATCGTACATACCTGCCGCACTCAGCTGAATCCAATGTCACTGGTGCTGGGAGCGGTTTCACTTGCGGTTCTGCTTGTGTCGAAAAAACTCGTCCCCAAGCTGACGATGTCCGTATTCGTAATGGCTGGGGGAGCGCTTCTCGGTTACTTCGGATTTGCGGACAGCTACGGAGTTGCAAAGCTTGCTGCTATAGAAAGGGGACTGCCCTCGTGGAGATTTCCTCATTTTGAAGCGGATATGCTGACGGATATTCTTACAGTCAGCTTCACTGTAGCTATCGTTATAATGGCCGAGACTCTGCTTGCATCGAACAACCTTGCCAACAAGAACGGCTACAAGCTGAACGAGAACAATGAGGTCCTTGTTTACGGACTTGGTAATATAGCTGCCTGTCTTACGGGATGCTGTCCCGTTAACGGCTCTGTTTCGAGAAGCTCAATGGGTGAACAGTACGGCGGAAAATCGCAGGTCATGTCCGTAACAGCATCCCTTACCATGATGCTGATACTGCTTTTCTTCACGGGATTCATACAGTATCTGCCTGTACCCGTGCTTACGGCGATAGTTATATCGGCACTTCTCGGCGCAGTTGAGTTTGAACTGATAGAGCGTCTTTACAAGCATGACCGAAGGGAGCTTTTCATCTTCTTCGGTTCGTTTTTCGGAGTGCTTGTTTTCGGTACTGTCTATGGCGTAATGATAGGAGTTATCCTGTCATTTGTATCGCTTATCTTCAAGACCGCAAACCCGAAACGTTCCTTCCTGGGCATCATCCCCGGAAGAGAAGGCTTCCACAGCATCGACAGGAATACATATTCGGTACCGCTTAAGGAGGTAGTGCTGTACAGGTTTTCGGGTAATCTGTACTTTGCAAATATAAACCTGTTCATTGCGGATATCGAGAACGCTGTCAAACCTGAGACTAAGTGCGTTATAGTGGATTCGGGAGCGATATGCAATATCGACATAACAGCTGCGGACAGGATAGCGGCACTTCATAAGTCGCTGGAGCGTTCGGGAATCAGCTTCTACTTCGCATCGCATATCGGTTCGCTGAACGACCGTTTCCGTGAACTTGGCATAGGTTATCTTGTCGAGCAGGGACACTGCCGAAGGACTATTCCTGCCGCACTTTCTGCCGCAGGCTACCGTCCGCCCTATGAGCTTACGGATAACGAGTTCAGCAAGGATGCGGTACTCAATGCGGGCAATCAGCGCAGACTGGAGTTCGAGTGGGCATTCGGTTCGATGGCAGAGGAGGAGCTTGAAAGATACACAGAGCAGATGCTTGCCGAGATAGATACCGACAAGGAGAACGCTGAGGAACAGCTTCACCGCATAATCAAGGCTAAAGGCATATGGAAGGGCATCAGCGAGCTGGATCAGGAGGAGCTTCTTGTGCATCTCCAGACTCACCTGAGTGAATTATCCATGAAGCTTGGCATAGACGAGGACAAGATAGAGGAAGCCATAGAACTCAGAAGGATAAAGCTTGCCATGCGCCTTGAACAGCACGATCCGAAGGCCTTTGAGACTGTCAGGGAGTACGCAAGGCGTTTCGAGAAGGAGCTTGAAGCCAATAAACCCGAGCTGTATGCGGAGCTTATCCGTCACCGTAATGAAGCTGCGGCGCATATCAGGGAGACTGATCCCGGGTATGCGGAGTATATAGACGAGCTGTACGGAAAGGCTGATAAAAGTTGAATTGTTAAAACGATTAAATATATCTCTTTGCTATGGAAAAATAAACGTCAATATGATATAATAAGAAGTACTATTGTTTTTTGGAAAGGTATGGTTCCCTTTGATTTATCTTGATAATGCGGCAACAACAAAGCCGTGCAGTGCGGCAGTAAAGGCAGCCTGCGAGGCTATGACTGATAATTTCGGAAATCCCTCTTCACTCCACCGTGCAGGCCTCAACGCTCAGCTTGCAGTGGATGCCGCAAGGAAAACTATCGCTGACTCTATTGGTACTGAAAGCGGATGCATTTACTTCACTTCAGGCGCAACCGAGAGCAATAACCTTGCTATACGCGGAGCTTCCGCTGCTTACGGCAGGAAAAAACACAGGATAGTGGCTTCGTCTGTCGAACATGCATCTGTGGACGAGACTCTTGCGGATATGGAGAAAAAAGGCTTCGAGGTAGTACGTGTTTCGCCCCGTGAGGATGGCAGATTCTGTGCAGAGGACTTCATTTCCGCATGTACCGAGGATACAGTCCTTGTTACGATGATGTACGTAAACAACGAAACGGGTTACATACTCCCCGTTAAAGAGGTCTTTTCCGCAGTAAAGAGACGTTTCCCCGAGACTGTTACCCACTGCGATTGCGTACAGGCATACATGAAGCTGCCTGTAAAGGTTAACCAGCTTCAGGCGGACCTGATATCGCTCAGCGGCCATAAGGTACACGGTGTAAAGGGGTGCGGCGCATTATACATAAAAAAGGGAATAAGAGTTCTACCCATAATAACGGGCGGCAAGCAGGAAAAGGGTATCCGTTCGGGTACAGAGAGCGTACCGCTTATTGCGGCATTCGGTGCGGCAGTTAAGGAGCTTTCTCCCACCATTTCGGAGCGCTATGATACCGTTTCGGGACTTAAAAACAGCCTCGTCAACAAGCTTTCTTCCATTGAGGGAGTTACAGTCAATTCACCAGTGGACGGATCGCCGTACATAGTGAATATATCGGCGGAGGGAAAGCGTTCGGAGATAATGCTCCACTTCCTTGAAAGCAAGGAGATATATGTATCCAGCGGCTCGGCTTGTTCAAAGGGACAGCAGAGCGGAGTCCTCGGAGAATTCGGCATAACGGGAAAACGTGCTGACAGTGCGGTACGCATAAGCATGACCGCAGAAACTACAGAGGAAGAACTGGAAATGTTCTGCGATGCCGTTCGTGAGGGAATGGAAAAGGTTAGAGGCTGACAATATACATTATTAATAGTATAGGAGAATAAATATGAAAGAGATCGTACTTGTAAAATACGGAGAAATGGTCCTTAAGGGACTCAACAAGAAAAGCTTTGAGGACATGCTGGCCAAGAATATAAAACGCAGACTTAAGGTGCTGGGTAAATTCAGCTATTTCAGCGCACAGTCCACACTTTACATAACACCGCAGGACGAGAATATCGACCTCAGTGACGTTCTGGAGCGTCTCAGCAAGATATTCGGCATCGCAGCATTCTGCCGTGCATGTGTATGCGAGAAGGATTTCAGCGACATTTCGGCAAAGTGCCTTGAGTATACAGCTGATATCCTCAGCGGAGCAAAGACTTTTAAGGTCACTTCAAAACGTGCTGACAAGGCATTCTGCATGAAATCTCCTGAGATATGTGCTGAGCTTGGCGGAGTTATCCTCGACAAGTTCCCGCATCTGGAAGTGGACGTAAAGAACCCCGAAGTTACTGTTACAGTAGAGATACGTGATACAAACGCCTACGTTCACGCAGAGAATATCAAGGGTGCAGGCGGACTTCCTGTAGGCAGCAGCGGCAAGGCACTTCTCCTGCTTTCAGGCGGTATCGACAGTCCCGTTGCAGGCTATATGATGGCAAAGCGCGGAGTTCATATCGAAGCTATTCACTACGTGAGCCCTCCCTACACTTCCGACCGAGCACAGCTCAAAGTTGAGCAGCTCTGCGAGAAGCTTACGGACTACTGCGGAGGCATCGCATTCCACTGTGTTCCCTTCACCGAGATACAGGAGGCTATCAAGGATAACTGTCCCGAGGAGTATTTCACCATAATAATGCGCCGTCTGATGATGGAGATAGCTCAGCGCATCGCAGAAAAGGATAACTGCCTTGCACTTATTACAGGTGAGAGCGTGGGACAGGTAGCAAGTCAGACAATGGCTGCGATGGTATGTACGGACGCTGTATGCAGGATACCTGTATTCCGTCCCTGCGTAGGCATGGATAAGACCGAGATAATAGAGATATCCCGTAAAATAGACACATTCGACATTTCAACTCTCCCTTACGAGGACTGCTGTACAGTATTTACCCCTCGTCACCCGAAGGTTCGTCCCCGCCTTGAAGATATAGAGAAGGCGCAGAACAGCTTCGACTTTGAACCGCTGATACAGAAAGCGGTAGAGGGTACACAGCTTAAGACATTCTCATTCCCGAAATAATGAAAAACACGTCCGGACACCTGCTGTCCGGACGTTTAAAGTGACAGACAAGTGATGAGAGTATGAATATTTTATCGTAATCCTTGACAAACCATATGCTTTTGGTGTACAATAAAGAGAATAGTAAAGTGCGATACAATACGCACTTGCAAATAAAAACTGCCTTTTCGGCAAATATTTATGATTGCTGAGGAGGCGAAAGGGTCATAATGAACGAGAATCAGAATCAGAACGATACAGAGGCTCTTTCCAGAGCCGAAAGAATAAAAGCAATAAAGAATTCGCTTCATAATCTTCAGGAAGAACAGGCAGAGAAAAGCCATGAAAATGCAGAAGCAGCTGCTGAAGCAGAAGCTGTACCTCCTGTTCGGATACAGGAAGAGATACCCGCTGATGATGAGGAGCTTGCCAAGACAAGGATAATGCCTGTACCCGATGAGAGACCGCCTTCACCGCCGCCTGTAAGAGAAAATGTGCAGCCTGTAGGTACAATGCCCGGCGGACCTGTACCTCCTCCGGTGCGTGCGATACCCGAAGGTGCGGCAGCAGTGCCTAAAAAGAAGAAAAAGAAGAAGAAAAAGACCGTCGGACAGAATCTCCGCGGACTTTTCCCAGAAAAAGGTGACAGCTTCTTCGAGGTCCTCAGAAAGATAATATTCCTCATATCTATCATAGCTATAATAGTATGCGGATATCTTGTTGCGGATTATTACCTTGATCTCTGGCGCAACAGTCTGGAGAACAACAGCCTTGCAGAGCTTTACAATACTTATCCCGTAAACAATCAGCCTGCTGATGAGACGAAAGAGGAAAAGTACTACGAAATGCTCACTGGTGCCAAGAAGCTGATGGACATAAATCCCGAAGTTATCGGATATATGACTATCGAGGATACTCCTGTTGACCTTCCTGTTGTTCAGGCATCGGATAACGACAAGTACCTCAATATCAACTTCAACGGAGAGGAGTCCCGTGCAGGCGCACTGTTCCTCGACTACAGAAACCACTACGATGATGTTACAGATCATCATCTCAACTGTGAAAACTCGGATAACCTTGTGGTATACGGTCACAATATGGGCGATGACAGCATGTTCGGATGCCTTAAGTACTACTACCGCAATGTTGATTACTATGAAAAGCATCCCGTTATACAGTTCAATTCCAACTATGCGGCTTATACATATAAGATATTCGCTTTCTTCATCGTTGACGCCGATGACGAGACCGATACAAAGTATGACTGCTGGAACAAACTCGATTTCGCTGACGAGAAGGAATTTTATAAGTTCGTCAACGAGGCGAAGCGCAGGACTCTCCGCCTTAATGATGTTGATGTGAAGTACGGCGATAAGCTACTTACACTTTCCACCTGCAACGATGACGTTCTTGTGGACAGGGGAAGACTTATCGTAATGGCAAGGCTTGTACGTGACGGTGAAGATCCTGTCAAGGGTACTGTCGGAAGTCAGGCTAACCCCAACATCAAATGGCCGTCTATGTACTACGCAACAAAGAAAAACGAGAAATATGACACAGAAGCAGAATTTGTGCCTTATGGTCCCGAGAAATAACGGAAATAAAGGAAAGACACTTAGCAATGGATAAAAAGGCAAAAACTATCGCTGCCTGCGCAGGAGCACTTGTACTTATCGGCGCAGGCGTGATAACATACACAGTTACAAGGAAAGACAATGAGGAACCTGTATCGCAGTCCGTGGCAGAAGTCACAGAGGCTCCTACGGAAGCACCTACAGTTCCCCTTTACGATTACGTCCCCTCAGAGGAGGGAATGACTGAAAGAGCGAAAATGCTCCTGAAAAAGAACAAGGATGTAGTCGGCTGGATAAGGATACCGAATACCGATGTTGATTATCCCTTCGTAAGAGATCCCGGCGCGATACCTGCAGGAAAGGATTATTACGGCGGCGAGGCTTATGAAGAAAACTCCTACTACCTTGACCACGACCTGGACGGAAGCTTCCTCCGCTGCGGAACACTGTTCATGGACTGGCGTGACAGGTTCGGCGCAGATGAGGACGATCAGTCCGAGAATATCATAATCTACGGACACAACATGGCAAACAACACCATGTTCGGTTCGCTGAGAAGATACCGTCAGGACTTCGATTTCTACGAGCAGGCACCTTTCGTTCAGCTCAGCTCCAATTATCGTGATTACGATTATGTTATCTGCGGATTCCTCATTACCAGCGGAAACTGGTACTCCGATTTCCTTTACTGGAATATGGAGGAACTCGACAACGAGAAGGAGTTCAAGGAGTTCATGGATACCGTTCATGCACGTCAGATGTATGATACAGGCGTTGATGTAAAGTACGGCGACAAGCTGGTAACTCTTTCCACCTGCTACGCCGATGAGGATAACTCACGTTTTATAATAGTTGCAAGAAGACTCCGCGACGGCGAAGTTGCAGGAGACCTCAACTCTATAGAACGTACAGAAGAATATAAAAAGGCACACGCACCTACCGAAGCTCCTAAGGAGACCGAACAGGCCTCTCAGGGACAGTAAGGTACTTATTTAAGATGGAGTGTATTTATGAATATCGAGAAACCATTTAAAAGAGCGGCCGCTCTGCTTGCGGGATTTGTGATATCATGCACGATGCCTGTAAGCTCGGCATTTGCCGCAGAAACTACAGCTGAAACTACTGCTGCGGAGACTACAGAGACTACCGCAGTTACTTCAACTGACACTGAATCAGCTACAGAAGCCTCTACAGAAGAGACTACAGCGGCTGAGGAAGATGAAAACAAGGAGATAGAGTGGTACAAGGCTGAACTTGATGAGTATGATGACAGCCTTTCGCTCATCAGCTACGAGACTTCTCCCGAAGCTTCTGCCGACGGAAAGGCTAAGGCTAAGGCTAAGGACAAGAACAGTGCTAACGGCAAAAGTAAGGATCCTACACCTGTTGAGCTTAACGTCACAGGTGGTTACGTCGGAGACATCCCGTGGTTTGAAAGCGAACCCCAGATAGACAGCGTACCGGGTAAATTCGCTGTTGTTACATACGGTTGGGGACACGGAGTAGGCATGAGCCAGAATGGTGCAAACTTCTATGCACAGTACAGCGGCTGGACATATCAGGATATCCTCTTCCATTATTACCCCGATACGTACCTTATGAATACGGGCATGGCTGAGGAAGAACAGATAACTGTTGCAGGCGTTTCGGGCGATGTACTTTCAATGGTATCACAGATAGTTTACAACGAAGTCGGCGGAAGCATGGCTTACGAGGCTATCAAGGCTCAGGCTGTTGCAGTATATACTTATTGTAAGTACAACGGAAACGATTCAAGCGACCTTCGCTGCAAGCCGTTCCCGCCTCAGAATGTAGTTGACGCTTGTGCAGAGGTACTCGGACAGGCTCTCTACTACGACGGTGATTTCGCCCTGACTATGTTCTCGGCATCAAGCGGCGGTGTTACTGCAAACTGCAGTGAGGTATTCTGGTCCGATCCGCCTTACCTCAGAAGCGTTTCAAGTGACTACGACAGGGCTTACGATCCGCATTACGGTACTGTTACATACTTCGATGACTTCCAGCTTAGAAATATGATACAGGCAGCTTACGGAATAAAGCTCTCGGATAATCCCGACAGATGGATACAGCCAAGCTATTCCGACGAGACGGGATATGTCACATACGTAAACATCGATGATAAAAAGACGGTCAAGGGTTACGAGTTCAAGCTTGCTATGGGACTTAAATCCTCGAAGTTCAACGTCTACTATACTCCGAGACCTGACGGCGAACCGATACCTGAGGGCAGCTCGACTCCTGTAGTAGTTGATCCGAACTACGCACCAACTCCGTCGATCTACTACTCCAACGGTTATCCGACGGATATCGGCGGAAATATGATATTCCCGACAGAACCTGAGGATCCGAACGGAGAAGGCGGTACAGAGATGCCTACAGAGGCTTCTACAGACTGGGGTATCCAGACTCCTACAGATCCTTCCGGCTGGACCGATCCTTCACAGCCTTCAACAGGCTGGACTGATCCAACATGGACTGATCCTTCGGGAACAGAACCTGCATGGAGCGATCCCGGCAACAGCGGATATACCGATCCGAGCGCCTCTTCATGGAGCGGAGACACAGGAGCATCTGCATGGACTCCCGATACAGGAACACTAAACGGCGATACAGATTACAATTACAACGGATATTGATCTTAATAACTGATCTGAACTGATAAGATAAGTCTTTGAACGGGCGGAAAGAGAGTCCCGTTCAGAGACTTATTGCCGTTTTTTGGAAAAAGGGTGCTGAGAGGGGATAAAAATGCCCTGATGGGCACCAAAAGGCACCGAAAGGTGAAAAATCAAGAAAAAATTTAACCAAATAAAGAAACTTTGTTCTGCTTTTTGCTACACTGACAGCAAAATCACTAAATCGAACTTTGCAATTTTAAACAACATTGTGTGAAATGTACATTGCTTATTTTGCTTTAATGTTATATAATATTTGTAGAGGTAAATTTAGGTGATGAAATCCAATTTAAAGTCATTTTGAGGTGATGAGTTGCATCAGTTTAGCAGAAAGTGAGGCGAAGAACATGAAAGAGCCATTATTTGGTACGTATACTCCAAGTATCGATCAGAAAGGCCGCATGAGCTTCCCAAACAAACTGCGTGAGATACTGGGCGCTGAATTCTACCTCTGTGTTGGCTATGAGAATAATTACATCGCCGTTTACTCTCCTGAGGAATTTAATGAATACTGCCAGAAACTCTACTCCATCGAGGGCGAGGTTGGTACCGCTTTAAGACGTGATCTTCTTGCAGGCACCGATAAACAGGTCCCCGATAAGCAGGGCAGAATTTTTCTCGCCCAGCACCTTAGAGACTATGCAGGTATCTCCGACAATGTAACGGTTGTGGGTGCTCTTAATAAAGCCGAGATATGGGATACAGAAAGATATCTTGCTGTTAAGAATTCTATCGATCCCGAGGCTAAAAAGGCTGCATTGGCTCACATGGTATTATAATACATTGTTAGTGCGCCTCTTTTGGAATGGTTTATGGTGCACCAAAGGAGTTATCTATGGAAATGGAATTCAGACATATTCCTGTACTGCTCAATGAGTGTATAGAGGGACTCGATATTCGTCCCGACGGCATTTACGCCGACCTCACAGCAGGCGGAGGCGGTCATTCCTCTGCAATTGCCGCAAAACTCAGCGATAAAGGACGACTTATCGCTTTCGACCGTGATCCTGATGCGGTAAAGGCTGCTTCGGCACGTCTTGCTGAATACAGCAACGCTATGGTGGTCCACAGCAATTATTCGGACCTGCGGTCTGTCCTTGACGACCTCGGTATCGATAAGGTCGACGGCATACTTATGGATCTGGGGGTATCTTCCCACCAGCTCGACGAGGAAAGCAGAGGTTTCTCTTACCACTCGGACGCCCCTCTCGATATGAGAATGAGCCAGACAGGTATGAGCGCCGCAGATATCGTGAACACTTTCTCAGAGCGTGAGCTCGCTGATATCATATTTGAGTACGGCGAGGAGAAATTCTCCCGCAGGATAGCTTCAAATATCATAAAGCAGCGCGAGATCGCTCCGATCGAAACAACACTTCAGCTTGCAGACATCATACGTGCAAGTGTTCCGCAAAAGGCAAGGAGAGAAAAAAACCCCTGTAAAAAAACTTTTCAGGCTATACGTATCGCTGTTAACGGCGAACTCGATCACCTTTCAAAAGGTCTTGACGAAGCTTTCTACAGCCTGAAACCCCAAGGCAGACTTGCGGTTATAACCTTCCACTCATTAGAGGACAGACTTGTGAAACAGAGGTTTGCAGGGTGGTGCAAAGGATGCATATGTCCGCCTGACTTCCCCCAGTGTGTATGCGGCCGCAAGCCGCAGGGAAAACTTGTGAACAGAAAGCCAATAGAGGCAAACGAACAGGAACTTGAAAGTAACAACAGAAGCAGAAGCGCAAAACTGAGAATAATAGAAAGGAGTGCGGAGTGCAATGGCTGAGAGAGCCTCTATCTATTATTACGACGATAATAGGTACAGAGCTGAGGCTGCCGAATATGCAAGATCGGGCAGCGGGCAGAGATTGCCGGAAGAGAGACCGCAGATCGAAATGAGACGTACAGAAGTAAGAAGCGGATCTGTGATAGCTATTATTCTTGGTTCATTAGTTGCAGCCGTGCTGCTCGGGTCTGTTATTTACAGTCTTGACAAGCGCAATACCGCATACAATAAGGTAGCGGCACTTAACGAACAGCTGAGTCTTGCAGAAGCAGAAAACGTAAGACTACAGTCGGAACTTGAAAGCAGAATGTCTGCTAAACACGTCGAGGAATACGCCGAGAACGTTCTGGGAATGAAGAAGATAGATTCATCACAGATAACGTATATCAGGATACAGACAGACGACGTGGTAAGTATCCCGCAGCAGGATGACGGGCTGATAGCCAAGGTAAAAAGATTTTTTGAAAGCTGTGTGGAATATTTCAGAGGGTAGTACCAATATATATAAATCAAAGGACTGCCAGCAACAAAACATTTAAATACTAACGGCATAAAAAATATAAACGCCGTAGTGATAGTAGAACACGGAGATACAGCGGGTGTCGGAATACGAGATCACCTCCCCGGTCTGTGGGCGCAGATCGGGGGACGGTGGTTTCACGCTAACGTCGTATCAAACAACAGGAACATCGCAAAAAATAAAAAAAGATGTTCAGGGGCGGGGCATGAAAATATCCCGCCCTTTTTATTGACTGCCTGTGGAATGTATGCAGACGTCAGAAAGGATAGTCTATGGATAATCGCGCTCCTTCGGGAAAAATGAAATTCAGGGCAAAGGTCATCATGACCTTTATATTTGTTATCCTGTTCACAGTCGTGGCGGGTAATTTTTTCCGTATTTCAGTGCTTAACAATAAAAAGTATCAGGAAATGGCTAACAATCAGCATTTCGGTTCTATAGTCATTTCTGCAAACCGCGGTTCTATCTACGATGCAAAGGGAACTCCCCTTGCAAAAAGTGCAACTGTATATAAGCTCATAATCGATCCGAAGAAGTTCCGTGAAGAGCTTGAGGACCTTCAGTCACAGATAGATAAGCGCAACGAAGCCAAGAAGAACGGCACATACCAGCCTGAGTTCGACGAGGAAACAGGTCTTGAAAAAAATTCTCTTCCCGAATCGGCAGAGACTTTCAAGAACGAGGCTGTGGCTCTGCTGTCCGAGAAACTGGGTATATCTCCCGAAAAGGTCCAGGAGGCGATGCTTGCGGACACTCAGTGGCAGATGCTTCAGGATCAGGTGGAGAAACCTGTTTCGGACGAAGTTCTCGCTTTTTTCACTAAGTATGGCTTTATATCGGTAAACGTCGAGGAGGACACCAAGAGATACTATCCGCAGAATGAACTTGCCGCATCAGTTATCGGATTCACAGGTTCCGACGGATACGGTATCTACGGACTTGAAGCTTCCTATGACGAATACCTTGCAGGTATCGACGGACGTACTATCTCCGCAAAGGACTCTAACGGAAATGCCCTTCCCTACAGGTATTCAAAGACATATCCCGCTCAGGACGGCGATGATGTCTACCTTACACTTGATATGAATATCCAGTACATACTGGAAAAGCATCTTCAGGAAATGGTCACCAAAAACGAAGTAAAGAACCGCGGATGCGCTATACTCATGAACGCCAAAACAGGTGCGATATACGGTATGGCGACATATCCGAGCTTCGACCTCAACTCACCCATGGAGCTTGCAGATCCTCTTGCAAAGCAGGCTATAGAAGGCCTTACGGACGATAAACTCGATGCAAAGGTGATCGAGGAAAGAGAAAAGCAGTGGAAAAACAAATGCATCAGCGAAAGATATGAGCCGGGTTCTGTATTCAAGGTAATAACCAGTGCTTCGGCAATTGAAGAAAACCTCATTGACTTTGATGCAAAGGAGTATGTCTGCAACGGTAAGGTCGATTTCCCCGGAGTTGAAGATCCTGTTTACTGCTGGGAGAGAGGCGGCCACGGTGCACAGACCTTCCAGGAGGCACTTACTCACTCCTGCAACTCTGCATTTATGACGATCGGTGCAAAGCTTGGCATCGATAAGTTCCTTTACTACTTCGATGCCTTCGGAATGAGAGAACCGACAGGAATAGACCTTCCTGCTGAAGCAAACGGCTACAATAAGGATAAGACAAACAACCCCATGACGGACTTCGACCTTGCTATCTGTTCCTTCGGACAGTGCGAGACCGTAACTCCCATTGAAATGCTTGTGGGCGGATGTGCGACCATAAACGGCGGATATCTCCTTCAGCCGTATGTAGTTGATAAGGTCCTTGACGAGGACGGAAACGTAGTAAAGAAAAACGAGCGTACAGTAAGACGTCAGGTAATATCAGAAGAGACTTCGGCAAAGATGCGTGAGTGCCTTGAAAATGTCGTTACAGGCAACAACGGAGGAAACGTTACTATCAAGGGCTACTCCATCGGCGGTAAATCGGGTACTTCACAGCGACTCAGTGAGACTCGTCAGGGTGACAAGGAAGGTACAAAGCAGGAATACGGTGCATCTTACCTCTGCTTTACACCTGCCGACGATCCCGAGATAATCCTTCTTGTACTTGCTGATATGCCTAACGAGCAGATCGACTACTACGGAAGCAAGGTAGCTGTACCTTGTGCAAGAGATATACTTACGGAAGTGCTTCCGTATATGGGTATCAGTCCGCAGTATTCAGAGAGCGAGCTTGCTAACCATGATGTAAAGGTACCGCTTCTTGAAGGTTCCTTCGAGAACGCAAAGACCGAGCTCATGTCTATCGGACTTGAACCGCAGAGAGTCGGCGACGGTGCAACAGTAGTGGCACAGTGTCCCGAGCCGGGCGAGACCGTTGCGAAGGGCGGTACAGTATATCTGTATACCGATCCTACTCATACAGCGGACTTCACTACAGTTCCCGACCTGAGAGGACTCGATCCGCAGGTAGCAAACGATTCGCTGATATACTGCAACCTTAACTACGTATCACGCGGTGCATCAATAGACCACCCGGGCGCTGTAGTAAACAGTCAGAGCATAGAGCCGAATACAAAGGTGCCGAACGGTACTGTTATCGAGCTTGAATTCATAGTTGACGATCCCGGAGACTGATGCCGCGGGATCACAGAAAAGAGAGGAATTGGAATGAAACTTAATGATCTTCTTGAAAATAACGCCGTAACCTCTGTCGGCGATACAGAGATAACGTCCGTAACGGACGATACCCGAAAGGTAGTGGAAGGAAGCCTGTTCTTCTGCGTAAAGGGCGGAAGCTTCGACGGTCACACCGCTGCTGCCGAAATGCTTGAAAAAGGTGCTGCGGCTGTAGTCTGCGAGCATGACCTCGGACTCGGAGAACGTCAGATACTCACTGACAGCTCTCGTTTCCTTTACGGCAAGGTATGCTCTGCGTGGTTCGGACACCCCGAACGCCGCATGACTCTCATCGGAGTTACAGGTACAAACGGAAAGACTACCACCACAAACCTTATAAAGCACATCCTCATGTCGGCAGGTCACAAGACGGGACTTGTTGGCACTATACAGAACGAGATAGGTGACGAGGTGCTTCACACCGAGAATACCACTCCCATGACCTACGACTTCATGGCACTTCTGAAGAAAATGGCAGACGCAGGCTGCGAGTACGTTGTTATGGAGGTATCATCCTTCGGACTTGTACAGAACAGGATAGGTTCATCTTGGTTCAGGACTGCGGTTTTCACGAACCTCACTCAGGATCATCTTGACTACCATAAGGATATGGAGGACTACTATCAGGCAAAGAAGATGCTGTTCGATATATGCGATATGGCGCTTATAAATACCGATGATGATTACGGCAGAAGACTTTACAGTGAAGTGAACTGCGAAAAGAAGTCCTTCAGCGTAAGGGAAAATGCGGACTGCTATGCTGACGGCATAGAGATAAAGTCCACGGGATGCCGCTTCTGTCTGCATGCCGACGGCAAGAACTACGAGATAACCTCACGCATCCCGGGCATGTTCAACGTATCGAATCTTACGGCGGCTATATCGGTCTGCCTGAGAGAGAACATCCCTGCGGAAAAGATAATTTCAGCTATAGCTGAGTACAACGGAGTTAAGGGACGCTGCGAAGTCATTCCCACAGGCAGGGACTTCACAGTTATCTGCGACTACGCTCACACTCCCGATGCGATAGAGAATATCCTCAGAAGCGTCAAGGAATATACCGACAACAGACTTATCTGCCTTTTCGGATGCGGAGGAAACCGTGATGCGGCAAAGCGTCCCAAAATGGCTGCGGCTGCGGCAAAGTATGCGGACAGACTTGTTATAACCTCGGATAATCCGCGAAATGAAGAGCCTGAAGCTATCATCAGCGACATACTTAAAGGCATAGAAAACGACAAAATACCATACGATGTAGTGACAGACAGAAAAGAAGCTATATTTCATGCCTTGAAAATTGCTGAAAAAGGTGATATAATAGTCCTTGCGGGTAAAGGCCATGAGGATTATCAGGTACTTGCCGGCATGAAACACATCCACTTCGATGAACGTGAAGTGGTTGCAGAGGGACTGAAATTACTGGACTGAGTCCCCTCGGAAGGAAATTAATAGATCAGGAGCTGTATATTTAAATGATGATGTCATACTGGATAATAAATCTGCTGACAGCAATGCTGTCATTTGTGATCGCAGGAGTTTCGGGCAAGTGGCTTGTACCGTTCCTGCACAGGATAAAGTTTGGTCAGCCTATAAAGACCGAGGACGGTCCCCAGTGGCATGCCAAGAAACAGGGAACTCCCACAATGGGCGGATTTATGTTTATCATATCGACTATCATAGCGACTATGGCAGGATACTGGATATATCGTCTCAGGTCCGCACCTGATGTGACTGCTATCGCTACACATCATGCTTTCTACAGAGTGCTTGCCTGCCTTATATTCTCTCTCTGCTTCGGACTCATCGGATTTATCGATGACTACACAAAGGTTGCAAGAAAGAACAACGACGGTCTTACACCGATGCAGAAGATAGCTCTCCAGCTTGTTTGCACCGCAGGCTTCCTGCTGGCGCTTTATAAGTTCGGAGACGTTTCCACAAGGATAGACCTCGGATTCTGGCGCAGTCCGTCACTGGGCATATTCTACTATATACTCATGGTGCCTGTGATAATCTACCTTACCAATGCGGTAAACCTCACGGACGGCGTTGACGGTCTCTGCGGCTCGGTAACATTTGCGGCAATGCTGATATTCACAGTATGCTGTGCGATACTGAGACAGTTCGAGCTTTCATACTTCACTATGGCTCTTGCGGGCGGCTGTCTCGGCTTCCTTATCTGGAACTTCAACCCTGCAAAGTGCTTCATGGGTGATACAGGTTCGATGTTCTTAGGCGCAGCTGTAACAGCTGTGGGACTTGTGCTCCACAATCATCTTCTCCTTCTTCTTGTTGCACTTGTTTACATCATCGAGGCTCTCTCGGTTGTTATTCAGGTAACCTACTTCAAGTACACAAAGAAGAAATACGGCGAAGGCAGACGTATCTTCAAGATGACTCCTATCCACCATCATTTCGAGATGAGCGGATTCAGCGAGTACAAGATAGTTATAACATTCACTGTAACAGGCATTATTTTCGGAATACTGGGCATAATTACCCTGTTGGCATTCAATAAATAACCGATAAATCAGTCCCGTGCAAAGGGATATTCAGGAGGAACTATGGCGGCATCTGTCAGCAATGAAAACAGAAGACGCAGAAGTCATGCGGGACTTTGGACCCGCTTTACAGGCGACAGCAGAAAGACTGATATGAGCCTTTCTTTCTTCGCCTATGTAATGATACTTCTTGTAGGCGGACTTGTAATGATGGCGTCCGCAAGCTATGCGTGGGCTTACAGCGAACACGGCGACGGACTCTATTACGCAAAGAGTCAGGCGAAAAATGCTTTATACGGCGTTATTGCCATGATCTTCTTCATGAAGATGGATTACCACAACCTGAAAAAGAAACTGCCGATATTCAAGGGCGTGAGCGTAGCTTCACTGTTTTTCATCGGCGTCGGAGTACTGCTTGCGGCAGTACTTTTCATCGGTAACGATGAGGGCGGTAGCATGGGTGCCCGCCGCTGGATCGATATCGGTCCTATCAACCTTCAGCCTTCAGAGGTAGCGAAGCTTGCAATGATAGTGTTCTTTGCCTACTGTATGGAACGGGACGGAAAGAACATGGACCGCTTCGGCGTCGGAATCTGCAAATACGTTGTGATAATGGGCGTATACGTTGTACTTATCGCGCTGGAGAAGCACATTTCGGGTATCATCCTCATCGGTACTATCGCTATTGCCATGATCCTCTGCGGAGGTGCGAACATCAAGCAGTTCCTTCTCCTCGGAGTCGGAGCGGTAGCTGCTGCGATCGGCTATATCTCGTGGCAGGCAAAGGTACCTGACAGTTACGTACAGGTCAGAATAAAGTCATGGAGAGATCCCTTTGCTGATATCCTCAATGATACATGGCAGACTGCAAACTCCATAATCGCTATCGGTTCGGGCGGACTTTTCGGACTCGGACTCGGTAACTCGCGACAGAAGTATCTCTACCTCCCCGAGACCAAGAACGACTTCGTTTTCCCTATCGTGTGCGAGGAGATAGGCTTCGTAGGCGCACTTGCGATAATAATCGTATTCTTCCTTCTTATCGTGGAAGGCTATTCTATAGCAGTACGCTGCAAGGACAGATTCGGTATGCTCCTTGCGGTCGGCATAACAACTCAGATAGGCATACAGACAGTGCTGAACCTTGCCGTTGTCAGCAACCTGATACCTAACACCGGTATCAGTCTTCCGTTCTTCAGCTACGGCGGTACAGCGCTTATAATGCAGCTTGTGGAAATGGGTATCATGCTGAATATATCACAGCAGAGGTACTATCCCAAGAAAACAGCAGCTCCTCCGCCTCCGCCACCAAAAAAGGAAGAGGATATAACGGTAGAGGAGTTCCTTGAAGAACTTAAAAACGCATAAAGGAGCATGAATATGAAGGTTCTCATAGCCTGTGGAGGTACAGGCGGACATATAAATCCCGGTCTTGCTATTGCGGACATAATAAAAAGCAAATATCCCGATGCGGAATTCCTCTTTGCAGGAACTCCGAAGGGAATGGAAGCAAAACTCGTGCCGCAGGCAGGATACAAGCTTGAAACTATAAAGGTTGCAGGCTTCCAGAGAAAGATATCCCTCGAAAATGTGGGAAGAAACATAAAGGCGGCAGCTTACCTTGCGACCTCAGGCAAGAGGGCAAAGGAGATAATCGAGGGCTTCAAGCCCGATATCGCCATAGGTACAGGCGGATATGCGGCAGGTCCCGTTATCCGCAAGGCTGCAAGAATGGGAATACCTACAGCTATCCATGAGCAGAACGCTTACCCGGGAGTTACAAACAAGCTCCTTGCCAAGGAAGTGGACTACGTTATGCTCACTGTTATTGAAGCACTTAAGTTCATGGATAAGGATAAGTTCGAGTACAGCGTTACGGGACTCCCCGTAAGAAGCAATATCAACACCATGTCCAGAGCAGAAGCAAGGGCAAAGCTCGGTTTCAATGACGACTTCACTATTCTCTCCTTCGGCGGAAGTCTCGGTGCAGGCTGCATCAATGAGACTATGACAGCGACTATCAAGTGGCATGTGGGCGAGGGACTGAATATAAACCACATACACGGCTACGGCGGAATGGGCAAGGATACTTTCCCGCAGGCTATGAAGGCGGCAGGTATCCCACTAAAGAGCGACAGGCTCCGCATAACCGAGTACATAAACGATATGGATGTCTGCCTTGCGGCTGCGGACCTTGTTATATGCCGTTCGGGAGCTTCAACTCTTGCCGAGCTTGAAGCAGCAGGAAGAGGTTCGATACTCATCCCGTCTCCGATAGTTGCAGGAAATCATCAGTACCACAATGCAATGGTTCTCGGCAAGGCAGGTGCAGCGGTAGTCATTGAGCAGAAGGATATGACCAATGAACGCATGATAGCTGAGATAAAGAAGCTTTACGAAGCTCCTGAAAAGGCTGCGGAGATGTCCGGAAAGGCAGCGGGACTCTGCGTGAAGGATACTAATGAGCGCATACTTGCGGTCATAGATAAGCTGCTGGAGAAAAAGAAAAATGGAAACAGGTAAGAAAGTTGATGTGGGCGGAACTGTCCTCAACGTATATACCGAAGGAAGAGGAAACGTAACAATAGTATTTCTCGCAGGCGGAGGAGTTACCTGTCCCATGCTTGAATACAAACCGATATACCGCAGAATGTCCGATAAATACAGGATAGCTGTCATAGAAAAGGCAGGTTACGGCTTCAGCGGCGAAATGAAGACTCCGCGCACTATTGAAAATCTTGTGAGTGAGAGCCGTGAAGCACTTATAAAAGCAGGAATAGAACCGCCTTATGTGCTTGCCGCTCATTCCTATTCGGGCTTCGAGACCGTTTACTGGGCAAATACGTACCCCGACGAGGTAAAGGCTGTTCTCAGCATTGATATGGGCATACCTGATTATGCGGTGCTTCAGGGCAAGGAGATATCTGAGGATAAGCGTGAAAAGCTCCTTGAAAAGAACCACAAACTGCTTAAGACTATTGCTAAGAACGGCCTTATAGCAAAACTTGTGAAGAACAAGACTGAAAATGTTTCCGGACTTCTCACGTCTGATGAGCTGACAGAGGAAGAAAAGAAAATTTACCGACAGCTTTTCTATAAAAATCTCGCTAACAGGGAGTATGTGGAAGAGTCGAGGCTTATGACATCTAATGCGGCGAAGGCTGCGGGCACAGGTGCCCTTAAATGTCCTTCCTGCTTTTATATAAGCGATATGAAGGGCATGTGCAAGAGCAAAACATGGCGTCAGGCAGGTCTGGACTATGCCGAAAAATGCGGCGCAGAGGTACATTTATCCGATAAGGGACACATGATGTACGGCTTTATCCCCGATGAGATGTCTGAAACTTTCATGAAATTCCTTGAGAATAAAGGGATAACCTGACAGTAACAGCATACCTCAATACAGCATACTATATTAAAAATGCTGTGAGGTGGTATGATGCAGAAATTGATAGTAACAGGCGGAAAACGTCTGGAAGGCGAGCTGGTGCTTCAGGGAAGCAAGAACAGCGCTCTTCCAATAATGGCGGCAGCGCTGCTTGCGGAAGGCGAATGTGTACTTAAAAACTGTCCCCGTCTTACGGATGTTTACTCCGCATCGAGGATTCTTGGGTGTCTGGGATGCAAAAGCAGCTTCTCGGACAACACGGTGACTGTAGACTCCTCTGCGGCGGACTGTGCTGTTATCCCCGAAGAACTCATGAGGGAGATGCGCTCTTCCATTATGTTCATGGGCGCTATGCTCGGCAGGATGAAGGAGTGTACCATAAGCGTCCCCGGAGGATGCGAGCTTGGTCCACGTCCCATAGACATGCACCTTTCCGCAGTGAGGAAAATGGGCGTTGAGGTAAGCGAAACAGGCGGACGAATAGTCTGCCGCATACCGTCGGGACGTCCTAAAGGTGCAAAGATAACACTTCCATTCCCGTCGGTGGGTGCTACCGAGAACGTTGTTCTGTGTGCTGTGCTTGCCGAGGGTGAGACTGTTGTGAACAATGCTGCAAGAGAGCCTGAGATATGCGACCTCTGCGGTTTTCTCAGGGCATGCGGTGCAGATATCACAGGTGACGGCGAAAGCCGTATAGTTATAAGAGGAAAAGAACACCTCCACGGCTGCGAGTATACCATAATGCCCGACAGGATAGTGGGAGCAACTTATCTTTCACTTATCGCCGCAGCAGGCGGTGAGATAATACTTAAGAATACATGCAGCACTGAAATGGAGCCGTTCATTTCGGTGCTTGAACAGACGGGATGCAGTATTTATCCCGCTAAGGACAGGATATATATGCGCTCGGGAGCAAGACTCCGTGCGGTAAGCAGTCCCATAAGGACCATGCCCCATCCGGGATTCCCTACGGACGCACAGGCTGTACTTATGGCGGCACTTTCAGTCGCCGACGGTACCAGCGTCTTTGAGGAGAACATATTCGACTGCCGTTACAGACATACGGATGCACTTATAAAAATGGGTGCGGATATACAGGTAATGGGCAGGATAGCGGTAGTCAAGGGCGTTAACAGGCTTCATGGCGCAGATGTCAGGGCAACGGACCTGAGAGGCGGTGCGGCACTTGCCGTAGCGGCGGCTGCGGATGGCGTAACGGAAATAAGCGGAATTTCACACATAGACAGAGGATACGAAAAAATAGAGGAGGCATTCAGGCAGCTCGGAGGCAATATGAAGAGAGTCTGAGATGAAAACGACATGAATGATGTAGAAAAGACCAATATAGAAAGGAAAAACAGCGGTAAGCGCATGCGCCGCCGAAAGCGCAACATGAACCTGTATGCATTTGTGGTGCTGGCGATCGTTGCGGCAGGTGTAGTCAGTGCGAGCCTGACTTTCCTTTTCACTGTTGATAATATCGTTATCTCAGGCGAATCTGAGACCTATACCTATATGGAGATAATCAACGCTTCAGGCATAAATGCGGGAGATAACCTTATCCGTCTCAATACAAAAGAGGCTGAAAACCGTATACTCGACAACATGCTTTATGTTGAGACAGCCGATATAACCAAGGACTTCCCCTCAACTGTAAAAATCAATGTAACAAGATGCATCCCTGCTTTTAATGTACCATACGACAGCGGAGTTCTTCTCGTCAGCCGAAAGGGAAAGATACTCTCCAACAACAATTATTTTGTTGATGAATATCCGATAATATACGGCTATGAACCCGATGTTTTTGAACAGGGACAGAATATCAGTTCCTCAAATGAAAACAAGAACGAGGCGTTTGAGGCTATAGTTTCAAGACTCAACAAGGATAAGGACGCTGATGAGTCACAGGCTTCAATTGCCAATATCGACATGACCGACGAGTTCAGCATAATCGTTAACTACAGAAGCGGCATGATCTTCAAAATGGGCAACTGGAACGATGTTGAGTATAAGCTGGAACTTGCTTCAAGCGTAATGAACGATCCTTCCGTAAAGGGCAAGAAGGGCTATCTCACGATGATAGGCTCTAATCAGTGCAGCTTCCGTTCAAGCGGAGAAGCTGCGGACAGCCAGACGCTGATACAGACTCCAACAGGCGAGGCGTCAACAGGTACAGGCACAGCAACAGGTACCGATACATCAGCATCTTCAACTGCTGTTACTACCGAGACTACAGCTGTAACGACTGCGGCTGCCGATAACAGCAGTTACGGCGGAGACACTCAGTGGAGTGCAGATACCAATAACGGCTACAGCGGAGATACCCAGTGGAGTGCCGATACCAACAGCGGCTACAGCGGAGACACTCAGTGGAGCGCTGATACGAATAACGGTTACGGCGGAGATAACCAGTGGACTCCCGATACGAATAACGGTTACGGCGGAGATAACCAGTGGACTGCCGATGCAAATAACGGCTATGGAAGCTACGATAATAGTGGCGAAGGATACAATGATAATGTTTATTATCAACAATAATTTTGTACAAATTAGCAGAAAATTTTTTTAGTATATTGTAAGATATGCAGAAAATAAAAAAAATACGATTCTCTCTTGAAAAAATCAAGCTGTTATGGTAAAATTATAAGTGTATTTATAGCTTGACTTTCATTTGAAGGCGGCAGCGCACAGCGGCTGATCTTTTTCGGCTGCCGCGCGGTGCTGCCTTATAGAATAAAATCAGGATAAATAAAAGTAGGAGGAGTTTTAATGTCAGATTTTAATTACGAAGAGGCTATGGAACCCGATGTTAATATAAAAGTTATCGGCGTAGGCGGAGGCGGCGGAAACGCTGTTAACTGCATGGTCGAGTCGGGTGTCAGCAATATTGAATATATCGCGATCAATACTGACGCAAAGGCTCTCAATAAGTCAAGAGCGACAACAAGGATCCCGATCGGCGCTAAGCTCACAAAGGGAAGAGGCGCAGGTAACAAGCCTGAGATCGGTCAGCGCTCTGCAGAAGAAAACAGGGATGAGATAGAGGCACATCTTAAGGGTGCCGATATGATCTTTATCACCGCAGGTATGGGCGGCGGTACAGGTACAGGAGCTGCTCCTGTAGTTGCAAGGATCGCTAAGGAAATGGATATTCTCACAGTTGCTGTTGTTACAAAGCCTTTCCTCTTTGAGAGAGAGCAGAAAATGGCTCAGGCTGAAAAAGGTATCGCAGAACTGAAAAAATATGTTGATTCACTCATCGTTATCCCTAATGAGAGACTTCTCGACGGCCTCGATAAGCAGCAGCTTACTATGAAGCAGTCGTTCTCTCTTTCAGATGACGTTCTCAAGACAGGTGTAAAGAGCATCTCTGACCTTATCGTTGAAGAGGGCTACATAAACCTCGATTTCGCAGACGTTTCAACTATCATGCGCGGTGCAGGCTATGCTCACATGGCTATCGGTCACGGCGAAGGCAAGGACAAGGCAAAGGAAGCTGCAAACGCAGTTATCTCCAGCCCGCTGCTTGAGACTTCTATCTCAGGCGCTAAGCGTCTCCTTATCAATATCGCAATGTCAGAAGATATCCTTTCTTCCGATGTGGATGCTGCTACAAAGATGATCACAGATACAGCTGCTGACGGCGTTGAGTTCATCTTCGGTACTGCTTTCAAGGAAGATATGCAGGATGAGATGACTATCACAGTTATCGCAGCAGGTTTCGATGATCCTAACGATCCTAACGAGGGCGAATTCGGTCTCGGAAACAACGAGGAAGAGGAAGTTATCCCGATAGATAATCCTCTCATCGACGGACTCGGCTTCGGCAACGACAACAGCAGTCCCGCTCCTGCTTCAAGACCACAGACAAGTCAGGACTATGACCTCGACGATATCTTCAAAATGCTCGGAAATTGATAGCGTATCCCAAGGCAGTCTCTTTCGTGAGACTGCCTTTATTGTTTATTCCTACAAATAATAGTATTAAACTTTGTGCAGTATTCAACCTGTTTTGTAGTAAAATGCACTAAAATCAACGTAATTTTTCTACATTTTAATGGTTGAATCAGATTATAAAATGTGTTATAATTATTTAAAGGCGCATTGTTCCTTAATTAATGTCCGCAGTCCTCTGCGGGGAAATGGAGTGTATCATGGACGAACCAACCGTATTAAGAACCGCTCGTGTGGGCGGATTTGTAAAAGAGGACGTAATGACGTACCTCGATGAACTTAATTCAAAAATAGTTTCCCTTGAGGACGAACTGAAAAAAGCTCAGGAAGCTGGCGGAAACGGCCCTGCTGATAATCACGAGCTTACAAAGTACAGAAATCAGGTGGATAACCTTCAGGAGAAGCTCAACGCTTCAAATAATGCCCTCAGACAGGCTAAGAAGGAAAACGAAGAACTCCAGAAGCAGATCGCTTCTCTTAAGGCAGGCGGTGCAGTTCCTGCACAGGGCAACGCTCAGATCAATGCCCAGACTGCTGCTGCTTTAGAGGCTGCTAAGAAGGAGATCGATTCACTCAGAAATCAGCTCAGAGCTGCTGAGCAGAAGAACGGCGGAAATGCTGTTAACCCACAGGCTGCTGTTGCTCTCGAGGCTGCTAAGAAAGAGATCGAAACTCTCAGAAATCAGGTCAAGGCTGCTGAGCAGAAGGCTGCAGCTGCTGAACAGAAACTCGCTTCTGCACCTGCTGGCGCAGGCGGAAATGCTGCTGACAGCGCTGAACTCGCTAAGGTTAAGCAGGAACTCGAAAAGCTCACAGGCGACCTTAAGGCTAAAACTGCTGAACTTGAGTCCAAGACCAGAGAGATCGCTGATAAGAACAGCAAGATAGACGAGCTTACAAAGGCTGGAAGCAATGCTGTTTCAGCTGAGGATCTCGCTAAGAAGGACGAGGAGATCAATGAGCTTAACGCTCAGATCGTCAAGCTCAAGGAAGAGGCAAGCAATCCTATCGCTCAGATGGGCGCTATGTTTGCAGAGGCTCAGAAGAACGTTAACCAGATCAAGCAGGCTGCTCAGGACGAGGCTGACAAGACTGTCAAGGACGCTCAGACCAAGGCTGAACAGATACTCAATGAATCAAATATCAAGGCTGAAAAGGCTATCAAGGATGCTAACGCTTCAGCTGAAAAGTGCATAAGCGATGCTAACAGAATTGCTAAGTCCACTGTTGATGACGCTAATACAAAGGCTGACAAGATCAACGAAATGTCTTCAACTGTACGCAATATGCTTATGAACGAGATCGACAGCATCAATACAAAGTTCAGCGACATTACAAGTGCTATAAGCAAGCTCACAGGTCAGGCTTCTGACAGAATGAGCGAAGCACAGAATATAATCGGCGAAGCTCGCAAGGCTATCGGCGATAAGGAAAGCGATACAGTAAAGAGAGCTGAGGCTCCTGTTGCTGCTTTTGAAGCTGCAAAGGCTCCAACTGCTACACTTGATGATATTGGCGCTAAGAAGGTAGAATCAAAGAGCAGTGATCCTTTTGCTGATGTTGCTTCAGGCTCATTCGGCGGTTATAACAATAACCACAGCAATAATAACAACAGTTCAAGACCTGCAAACAACTCTTCTCCACAGCAGGAACAGAAGAAGAAGAGCGCAAACTTCAATTTTGATATGGCTGAACTGCTTAAGGCTGCTGAGGAAGAGGCTGCCAATAACCCTGAGGAGAACTGATCTTCTCATCTGAAAACGATTTTTTCCTGCGGTCCGTGTATTTATCCGGACCGCGGGAATAATAATTCTGATGCCGTCTTGTCGGTACATCGGTCATACTTGAACACTGTTACTGAATGTTGGGTGGATATCTTGCTGGATTCTGATTTTGATCTGATTGATTTTCGCGGGACCTCGGATGAGGAACTTGCAGTTATGGCAAAGTCCGATAAATCAGCGGCAAATGCCGTTGCACTGCGTTTCCTGCGCCTGATCTGCATTAAAGCCGAGCTTTATGCGGGTTCTGATATCGACAGCGACGATCTGCGTCAGGAAGGTCTTCTCGGACTTCTAAGTGCGATCGCTTCGTTCGATCCTTCAAGAGGTGTTAAGTTTTCTACGTTTGCAGAGACTTGTATCGTAAACAGGATGTTTTCTTTCCTTTCAAAAGCAAGAAAGACAAGCTCCGAAAGCCTTGATGACGCCATCAAGGAACAGCTTTCAGAGGATGAGACTCCCGAAAGTATCTACATCAATAAGGAATTCTATTCGGAGTTTTTCAAGTATATCGCATCCGTGCTTTCTGAAAAGGAACTAAAGGTGTTCAATATGTGCATACAGGGCAGTTCATATAAGGAAGTTGCCGAAAAACTCGGTATGTCTGTTAAGGCGGTGGATAACGCCATGCAGCGTGCCAGACGTAAGATACGTGACCTTCCGGAAGAATTGCAATTATGACCGCATAGCTTAAATCCAGAGCGTTGGTTATCAAAGGTGCAGGTGAAAGTCCTGCCGTGGTCCAAATATTTTAAGCGAGGTATGTAAAATGTACGAAGACAAGACATTAGTCTGCAAGGAGTGCGGAAACGAGTTCGTTTTCACAGCAGGCGAACAGGAGTTTTATGCAGAGAGAGGCTTCACAAACGAGCCGCAGAGATGCAAGGCTTGCCGTGATGCAAGAAAGAATGCAGGCAGACCGGAGAGAGTTATGTATACTGCTACATGCGCTACATGCGGTGCTGAGGCTAAGGTTCCTTTTGAACCAAAGGAAGGCCGTCCTGTATACTGCAGCGAATGTTTCGCAAAGCTCAACGCAGAATAATTTCTGATGATCCATCGGCACAGCCTCGGCTGTGCTTTGGGTTTTTATAGAGAATGATGAATAATCATTTAAAAAGTTAAATGTGAAAGGAAGATGTATCATGCAGATCACAAAGGATACTATCATTGGCGATATCCTTGATGCTGATTTTGACGTTGCACCCTATTTCTTAGAGATCGGTATGCATTGTCTCGGCTGCCCCGCTTCAAGAGGAGAGACCATTGAAGAAGCGTGTGCTGTTCACGGTAATGATCCTGAGCAGTTAGTAGCTAAACTCAACGCTCATTTTGCTGCAAAGGCTAACTGACGCTGTGCAGCTTTCTCCGATATTGCTTCGGAGTATATTATGAAGGCTTTTCGGCGTGTCGGAGCTTCGACACGCTTATTTTTTAGGGTGAGCCGCCTCGCTGCTCATTCGGAACGGAGTGGATCATGATAGATAACAGACTGAAAAAGTGTGCAGAGCTTGTAAGAGGAGAAGGCGTAGTCTGCGATGTTGGTACAGATCACGCCTATCTCGCTGCCGAACTCATTACCTCAGGCAAGTGCAGCCGTGTTATAGCCTCGGATGTCAGGGAGGGACCTCTCGAATCCGCGCGCAAGACCGTCGAAAAGTACGGTATCTCCGATAAGGTGGAGCTTGTCCTGTCCGACGGACTTCAGAATATCGATACCGACGGCGTATCGGATATCGTTATTGCAGGTATGGGCGGAGAGACTATTGCTAAGATAATCGGCGAATCGGATCGTGATTTCGAGAACGTAAGACTGATACTCCAGCCCATGACAAAGACGGAATTACTGCGAAAGAAGCTCTATGAGTATCAGTTTGAGATAGTCGGGGAGTATGCAGTCGAGGACGGCGACAAACTTTATGTTGTTATGGTTGCGGAGGAGTCGGGAGACTGGCGTACTCTTACTGAGGCGGAGTCGCTTTACGGCTTTTTCGACGAGGATGATCCGCTTGGAGCAAAGTACCGCAAGCGTGAATCACAGCGCCTTGAAAAGGTGAGCGAGTCCCTTGAATCTGCAGGAAATGCGGAGGGCGCACAGCATTATGCTGCCCTTGCGTACAAAATGGATAAGGGTACGGAGATAGTCCGCATAAGCGACGTTTACAGCTATCTTGACTCGCTTTACCCGTTTTCAACTCAGGACAGCTGGGACAACTCGGGACTTCTGATCGAGAATTATGATATGGAGTGCAGTAAGGTCGTGCTCTCGCTTGATATAACAAACAGGGTAGTTACCGAGGCATCGGAGAAAGGTGCAGAGCTTGTAATATCGCATCATCCCGTTATTTTTGATCCGCTAAAAAAGATCACGAGAAACAGTCCCGTTTTCGGACTTGTTGAGAGCGGTATCGCCGCTATCTGTATGCATACGAACCTCGATATCTGCGACGGCGGCACCAATGGCGTTATTCTTGACAGGCTCCTTGAAAAGTACGGCATATCGGGCGAACCTGAGCCATTTGAGGAGCTTGGTGACGGAAGACACTACGGCTGGATAGTCAATCTTTCCGAGCCTGTAAAAACTACCGAATTCGCTGAGGAACTGAAGAAGCTTTTCGGCTGCGAGTACGTCCGTATGAGCAAACGCCGCATGAAGATTTCAAGGATCGCATTCTGTTCAGGTTCGGGAGGTTCAATGCTTGGATTAGCGATAGCTAAAAATTGCGACGGTTATATCACAGGTGACGTGAAGCACGATGTGTGGATAGATGCAAACAACTCCCATATCGCACTTTTTGACTGCGGACACTTCCACACTGAGAACATCGTACTCACCGAACTCAGACGAGTGCTTGAAAAGAAGTTTCCACAGCTTGATATCGAGATAGCGGATCATTCAACTGATCCCGTTCAGTACATATGAGGTGAAACATGAGCGTGTATATGTGTCCTGTGTGTGGGGAATCCCTTGAAATGGCGGAAAGAAGCTATGTCTGCGGGAATCGTCACTGCTTCGATCTTGCACGCAGCGGTTACGTGAACCTGCTTATTTCAAAGCATACCGCGAAGACAGTACACGGGGACAATAAACTCATGGTGCAGGCAAGACGTGATTTCCTCGATAAGGAGTACTACGCACCTCTTTGCGGTAAGCTGTGTGAAAGGGTGGTCCAGTACAGCAAAAACGGTAATGTTTTACTGGACGCAGGATGCGGTGAAGGGTATTACACTTCAGCTGTGAAAGCAAGTCTTGATAAGTCCGATATTGCTGCTGAGATATACGGCATCGACATATCAAAGACTGCTGTGGACTACGCTGCAAAGCGTGACAAGTCCATACATTACGCCGCTGCAAGTGTGTTCCATATACCTGTTGCGGACTGTTCCTGCGATATGCTGGTCACACTGTTTGCACCCTACTGCGGAGAGGAGTTCGCAAGAGTCCTGAAAAAGGACGGCATCATGATAATGGCGATACCCTCCGAAGATCACCTTTGGGAGCTGAAACAGGCTATTTATGACACTCCCTACAAGAATGAAGTAAAGCCGTATGAACTGGAAGGCTTCGAGTTCCTTAACAGTGAACGCATCACCTTTACCATGCAGCTTGACTCAGCGGAGGATATACAGAGCCTTTTCTCGATGACTCCATATTACTACAAGACGGGAAAGACTGAACAGGAGCGTCTCTGTGCCCTTAACAAGCTGGAAACTAAAGCGGACTTTGAACTTCTGACTTATCGCAAGAAAGGGTGAGTCATATTAAAAAGCACTTGTCATTTATTGCAGCACTTATTTTATCGCTGATCGCTGTGTACTGCTGTGCTGTCCCTGCTTCGCCGATTCTTGAAAGATGTCGATAAAACACGAGTCGGAAGTGCGACGGTAACTGCGAATATAGTCAGTGCGCTGATAAGTCTTCCTGTGTGGTTTGTGATAGAATTTGCAAAGCTTCTGCACTGACGGGAAAAGGAGATATCAAATGAAGATACTGGTCACAGGCGGTACAGTTTTTGCGAGCAGATTTACTGCGGAGTGCTTTGTCGGCAAGGGACACGAGGTTTATGTGCTGAACCGAGGAAGCCGTCCCCAGTCCGAGGGAGTCCGCCATATCTGCGCCGACCGCTTCTCCATTGGAAATGAACTGAAAAGCATCAGATTTGACGCTGTTCTGGACGTGACTTCCTACAACGAAAACGACGTCCGAACGCTTCACGAAGCTCTTGGTGAGTTCGGGGACTACATTTTTGTAAGTTCCAGTGCAGTTTATCCCGAGACGCTTCCGCAGCCTTTCCGCGAGGACATGGAGTGCGGTCCGAACTCCATATGGGGCGGTTACGGTACAAATAAGCTGGCTGCTGAAAACTACCTGAGAACCAATGTACCTCATGCCTATATACTGCGTCCGCCCTATCTCTACGGACCTATGAACAACCTCTATCGTGAGGCATTTGTGTTTGAGTGTGCCGAGGAGGACAGACCGTTTTATCTTCCGAAGGACGGTCAAATGCAGCTTCAGTTCTTCCATATCCGTGACCTCTGCCGCTTTATGGAACTGCTCCTTGAAAAGCACCCTCAGCAGCACATTTTCAACGTCGGCAACGAGGAAAGCACAGACGTCCGCAGCTGGGTGGAGGTGTGCTACGGTACACTTGGAAAAACGCCCGAACTTCGGTATGTGACTGATGATATCCCGCAGCGGAGCTACTTCCCGTTTTATGACTACGAGTACAAGCTGGAAGTATCAGAGCAGATGAAGCTCATGCCTGATACGGTACCCTTTGATACAGGTATTGCGGAGTCGTATGAGTGGTACGCACATAACCGTGAACTTATCGTCCGCAAGCCGCTTAACGAATTTATAAGCAAAAACTTCAAGTAAAGGAATGATCTTATGGCTCTTGACGGAGCATTTCTCTATACAATAAAAACCGAACTTATGCCGCTTATAGGTGCGAGAGTCGAGAAGATACACCAGCCCTCACGAGAGGAGATAATCATATCCCTACGCACTAAGCAGGGCGGCAAAAAGCTGTTCATATCGGCAAATGCAGGCAGTGCGAGAGTACATATGACCGAGAAGTCTGTGGATAATCCCCAGACTCCGCCTATGTTCTGTATGCTGCTGAGAAAGCACCTTGGCAGCGGTAAACTCATCGATGTGCGTCAGGACGGTCTTGAACGTATACTGTTCCTTGATTTTGAATGCGTGAACGAACTCGGTGACGTAGTTACAGTGACTCTTGCCTGCGAGATAATGGGACGCTGCTCGAACCTCATCATTATAGGTAATGACGGACATGTTATCGACAGCATCAAGCGTGTCGGTGAGGATATGTCCCGTGAGAGAATGGTCCTTCCGGGAATGAAGTACACTATGCCGCCCCGTGATGACAGACTGAGTTTTCTAACTGCAACACCTCAGGAGATAACTGACCGACTGAGAGCTGTTGGCGGAGCGGAGCTTTCAAAGGCACTTATTCGTGTGTTCGAGGGTATTTCTCCCGTTCTTGCAAGAGAGTGGAGCTTCTTCGCAGGCCGAGGTGCTCACCTTGAAAGCGATACCATAGACGGTGACCAGCTGGACAGACTGCTCTTTGCCATAAAGCGTACAAAGGAGCAGCTCCTTGAAAACGACTGCTGCTTCTCGGTAGTCATGGATAAGGAGGGTATGCTGAAGGACTTCTCCTTCATACGCCTTTCCCAGTTCGGTACGCTGATGTATACCAAGGAACTTACAGGTGCATCCGAGCTTCTTGACTACTTCTACTACGAGCGTGACCGTGCTGCACGTACCAAGCAGAGGGCAAACGACCTGTTCAAGCTGCTTGTGAACCTTACCGAACGTACTTCACGCCGTATCGGCAATCAGCGTGAGGAGCTTTCAGCCTGTGCGGAAAAGGACAGATATAAGCTCTGCGGCGACCTTATATCGGCGAATATGTACCGCATAAACAAGGGGGACAGCACCGCAGTTCTCGAAAATTTCTACGATGAGAACTGTCCCACAGTGGAGATAGCTCTTGATGTGAGAAAGACTCCGTCCCAGAATGCACAGCACTACTACAGCGAGTACAAGAAGTGCGTAACTGCCGAGACTATGCTTGCTCAGCAGATAGAAAAGGGCGAGGAGGAACTACAGTACCTGGACAGTGTTTTCGATGCACTTACCCGTGCGTCTTCCGAGAACGATATCTCACAGCTCCGTCTTGAACTCAGCGAACAGGGATATATCAGGTCGGGCGGCAGCAAGAACAAGCCTCCAAAGGCGCTTCCGCCAATAGAGTACAGGTCCAGTGATGGTTTCAGCATATATGTTGGACGAAATAATTACCAGAATGACCGTCTGAGCCTTAAAATGGCGGAAAAGACTGATATGTGGCTCCATACCCAGACTATTACGGGTTCCCACGTTATCATCGCTGCAAACGGCGGAGAGATACCTGACAGGACCATAGAGGAGGCTGCAATCATCGCCGCAGTCAACAGCAGGGGACGGGGCTCAAACTTAGTACCAGTGGATTACTGCCTTGCAAGGTACGTTAAGAAGCCTTCAGGCGCAAAGCCCGGAAAGGTCATATTCAGTAACTATCAGACTGCCTTTGTGAAGCCTGATACAGAGCTTGAAGAACGTCTGAGGGTAAAGTGATGATACTGACAGAGGAATTCTTTCACAGGGATGTACTGGAGGTCGCTCCCGAGCTTGTGGGAAAGGTGATAGTACGCAGACTTCCCGACGGAAGCGAACTTCGTGTACGCATAACCGAGACGGAAGCCTATCGCGGTGAGGAGGACAAAGCCTGCCATGCCGCAAAGGGACGCACTAAACGTACAGAGCTGCTTTACGGCAGGAGCGGACAGATATATGTATATCTGTGCTACGGTATACACTGGCTGATGAACGTTATAACAGGCGAGGAAGGTCAGCCGCAGGGCATACTCATACGCTGCGGTGAGGGACTGAACGGACCTGCGAAGCTGACGAAGTACCTGAAAATAGACGGCAGCTTCAATAATACTCCCGTGTGCGGCAGGGATGATATCTGCATCGAGGATGACGGTTTCCGTCCCGTGATAAAAACTGCCCCGAGAGTCGGGATAGACTACGCAGGGGAGTACTGGAAGGACATAGAATGGCGGTTTATAGCTGATCGGGGTGATATATGAACGTTAAGACCATATGCAGCAGCGCATTTTACCATGAGGACTACAGCTACAGGGATGATTCCGTGAGCGGAGATCATATGCTGCTGCTTACGAGAAGCAGAGCGAGACTTGATACAGGGGAGAGGTCCGTAACAGTTCCCGGGGACACTCTCATACTGTGGAGCGGAAGCTGTCCCTACGGCTTCGGTGCTGCGGACGAATATCTTCTCTGTGACTGGATTTGCTTCGATCCCGAAGGCGATAAGGAATTTGCTGAAATGTTCTCTGTGCCTCTTGACGAGCCCCTTATGAATGTGGACGGCGAAATGATATCACAGCTCATACGAAGTATTTCCGAGGAATTCTATACTATCAACGCAAGGCGCAGCAAGATGATAGAGACCATGATGCGTACTGTACTGATGAAGGCAGGGGAGTCCCGTAATGTACGTGCCGATGCACAGTCGGCATCCGATCCTCATTACAGACTTCTTGAGGAACTGAGAGGAAAGATATACCGCAATCCGCAGCTTAAGTGGAACGTGGACGCTATGGCGGCGGACGTAAATATGTCCCGTTCGTACTTTCAGCACATCTACAGCGAAGTGTTCGGTGTATCATGCATCAATGACGTTATAAACAGCAAGATAGAAAAAGCGAAGGAGCTTCTTACCGAGACCTCATGTACGGTTTCACAGATATCCGCAATGTGCGGTTATGACAACGAGGAGCACTTCATGAGACAGTTCAAAAAAATAGTAGGCAAAACGCCTACGGGTTACAGGAAGAAATGATCGCTGAAAGGCAGCTGTCATTATCGGAAAATACTTTATACACTGAAAGGAAACCGGTTATGTTTTTTAAAAAAGTAAAGTGATCGATCTCAGAAAAATCTGCTCCTTCGAGACAGCTCGTTTTGAAGATAAATTAAAAATATCCTATGATAGTAAAAACCTCGAGCTGAAGTATCTTATTGAAAAAAAGGGCATCATGTACGTCCTCTTCAAAAAAGACCAAAACGGAAAATGCCGTGAGGACTTTATGTATTTTTCTTTAGATGATTCGGTCTCGAATGAGAATATAGATATCCCCGTATATTCTATAACAGGAAATGGCTCGGAAGCCAGATTTGAGGATAGATTCCTTGAGATCCCTCTGATAATGAGGGAAGTAATCGAAGGCTACCGTGACTATGAAACAAGGAAAAAAATGGGACTTCCCGCTGATTATTCAACAAAGGAAATTGAAGTTGAAAAGGATGATCTTCAGGGTTTAAATGTAACAGAAGGCGTTATAGAGCTTGAAAACCCTATCGGACCTTCTGCTCAGTCATCACAGGATCATGAGGATGATATTCAGGGTTTAAATGTAACAGAAGGCGTTATAGAGCTTGAAAACCCTATCGGACCTTCTGCTCAGTCATCACAGGATTATGAGGCTGATCTGTATCCTGCAAGACCATACTATTCTAAATTATATGACGGCTATTTCATAACTGTCAAAAACAGGCTCATGGACTATTTTGCAGCAGCAAATTCTATACCGTTTCTCCCGTTCCAGCAGCAGGAATCGGCAAAAGTCCTCGTAAAAAGGATTGACAGTTTCCTGAATAAGCGTTTATTGCCGACTGTGGAACAATTCATTGATCTGTATTGTGAAGAAAGTCCTGATGAGAGAGTATTAAAAAAATTTATTCATGATAACATGAATGGAGAACACAAATTCCTGTTTGTCAAGAATTATTTTTTCATGGAATACCTTACCTTCAAATCTATGGAGGAAAACGCAGGGAAAAGCTACTATCCCAATGTTTCTCTTATGACTACTCTGCCTGCTGAACAGGTGTTTCCCGTCCTTCAGCGTTCTGCCGAGGAATTCGACAAGCTAAGCAGATGCCGCAGCAGAGCTGATTTTACGGGACTGCTCTACTTCAAGGGACTGGATGAATTATTTACAGTTGCTATGGACTGTCAGATAATGTTGCGTGTAAATAATTCTGAGGAATCTGCTGCTATTGCAACAATAAAACCAAACTCAGAAGAACAAACAAGGAGCATAGTAAGATTCTTTGAGCTCAACTGGGATGAAAAAACTGACGAATGCAGAGGAACTACATGCTATTTTGATGAGTTTACAGGTGAACCTGAGCTTATTTTCAATCTTAGCTTCGGAAAAAATGATCCTGAAGGCAGAGAACGTTTCCATCTGTATCGTATGGGATTAAAGCCGACGCAGTATAATCTGACACGAAGCATAGATGTAACCGACAGAGATATTCCTCTTGATCTGTTTGACGAGCTTTTCAATAATGAGGAGATATTGAACTGGATGAAGAAATCAAAAGGTCTTCAATAAGCTCGAGGCCTTGCTGACGGCATGAACGATAATGATAAGAAAAGACCGTCCTTACTGTTTAATGCAGTGGGGACGGTCTTATTGATCGTGATATTATTTCCCTGCGGAGTATGTCTCTTCAAGCCAGGTTATCATTGAATCGAAGCCTTCCTGTGAGCGCTCAAACTCCTTTTCGTTCTCTATTTCCGCCTTCATGGAGCATAATCTGCCGTGCCACGTAAGGCATTTGAGAGTTTCGCCTGTGATTACCTTGTAGGAAAAATCATCACGGCTTCCCGAATAGTCATTTCCGCTGTCAAAGTAGTAGAATTTTGGGATATCGAATATTTTGGATACGCTTGTGTCAGCCAATTTCACCGCTCCTTTCAAAGAACTCCACAGCTTCATCGAGACTGTTGTAAACTGCATTTATATAGGGCATTATCTCCTCGTCGGGAGGAGTCATATCGGGGATCATGATAGTTTTGCAGCCTGCACTGTGAGCTGAACGTATACCGTTCGGAGAGTCCTCGAAAGCGGCGCACTCTTCGGCAGGCAGACCGAGTTCTCTTGCGGCAGTCAGATATATTTCGGGATCGGGCTTGCCGACTGTGACCATATCGCCGCAGATCACCGCATCAAAGCGTTCCGCAGCCCCTATCATGCCGAGGTATTTCAGTGTGCGTTCACGGGGAGTTGCAGTTGCAACAGCGATCTTTCTGCCTGTACTCTGAAGGTAGTCAAGTAGCTGAAAGAGTCCCTTTTTTACGTCGAAGCCGTGCTCTGAGATATACTCGTTCATAAGTTCTGTACGGTGCTCCCTGACTTCTTCCGTAGGGAATTCCTCACCGAAGAAGCCTTTCAGCTTGGGAATGGAGTATTTCCTTGCCAGACTGCGGATAGCGTAAACGTGTTCGGGCTTCATATCGTAGCCGAAGTCCTTTGCGGACTGTATCCAGAACCTGAGATAGAGCTTTTCGGTGTCTATCATAAGACCGTCCATGTCGAATATTGCACCTTTTAACATTCTTAGACTCCTTTATATAGCTGTCATAAAAAGGGACGCCGAGAACGGCGTCCCGAGATCGTTTATCGCAGTGGAAGGACGTTTCCGCCCGTCCATAAGCTTACCAGTTTATCATCCAGCTGTACATGCCCTCGTACTGACGTGCGGAGCTGTTCCACGAGAAGTCTGCTTCCATGCTTCTCTTGACCATTTTATCCCACTGGTCACGGTGGTTGTAGTAGATATGCTTGGAGTAGTTGATAACGCCGAGCATCTCGTCACCGTTGAAGTTAGCGAATGAGAAGCCTGTACCTGTGCCGTCGAACTCGTTGTAAGGCTGGACGGTATCCTTAAGACCGCCTGTTTCGCGGACTATCGGGAGAGTACCGTAGCGGAGCGAAATAAGCTGAGTAAGACCGCATGGCTCAAAGAGCGAAGGCATGAGCATAGCATCAGCCGCAGCATAGAGCTTGTGTGCAAGGTCGTCGGAATAGAGGATATTAGCGGAAACTCTTTCGGGGTATTTCCACTGATAGTGCTTGAACATATTTTCATAGCGCTGGTCGCCAGTACCGATTATCACAAGCTGAGTATTCTCGTCGCAGATACGCTCGATAGCGTAGTTGACCAGATCGAGTCCCTTCTGATCGGTAAGGCGTGAGATCATAGCGATCATATACTTATCCTTATCCACCGGAAGCCCGAGCTGTTCCTGGAGTTTTTCCTTGTTTACAGCCTTTTTAGCCTTGGCTGTAGCAGGTCCGTATTCAGCGAAGATCTTCTGATCGTTTGCAGGATCGAAGATATTATAGTCGATACCGTTGAGGATGCCTCTCAGTGAAGCTGAACGTGCACGAAGCAGACCGTCAAGCTGTTCGCCGTAGAACGGGTATTTTATCTCCTCTGCGTAGGTCTCTGAAACTGTAGTGATATAGTCGGCATAAACCAGACCGCCCTTGAGCATATTAGCACCCTGATGGAATTCGAGCTTGTCTGAAGTGAACATATAATCAGGAAGTGCGGTATTGTATTTAAAGGTATCTATATCCCATACGCCCTGGAACTTAAGGTTATGGATAGTCATTATGGTCTTTGTCGAGCTGAAGAAGGGATTTGTAGCGAAAGTGGAGTGCAGGAAAACGGGGATAAGTGCGGACTGCCAGTCATGGCAGTGGATAATGTCGGGACGGAACCCGATAACGGGAAGAATAGCGAGAACTGCCTTGCAGAAGAAGGTGAATCTCTCTATATCCCACTTTATATCGTTGGAATATGGAGTGTCGCACTTGAAATAGAACTCGTTATCCACGAAGTAGAACTTTATGCCGTTGTATTCGTATTCCATTATACCAACATGAACACCTTCGCTGCGAAGGCCGTAGTCCATATAGAAATGAGTAACATACTTGAACCGGTCGCGGTATTCTTTTGGGATACATGTATAATACGGCATTATAACTCTGACATCGAATTCATCTTTGTTTATATATTGCGGAAGAGCGCCTGTAACGTCTGCCAGACCGCCTGTTTTGATGAACGGGACACATTCTGAAGCAGCGAATAAGATATTTTTCATATTGATAACTCCTTTAAGAAAGATTACTGCGGCAGCAGCTTTCATAAATATATTATATACCAAAATACAACATTAGTCAATAGAAAAGTATAATTGTTGCACAAATCATACTAATATTCTGTCGGTTATTTTGTCGATTGAATATACTCTTGGGAAAATAGCCTGCGGAATGCAGATGTGCTCTTCTTTTATTCTATCACAAGACCTATCGGACAGTGGTCGCTGCCGAGTATATCGGTGTAGATCAGCGAATCCTTCACACGCTCCATAAGTCTTTCCGAAACCACGAAATAGTCTATACGCCAGCCGATGTTCTTTTCTCTTGCCTTGAAGCGATAGGACCACCATGAGTATTCCACCCTTTCAGGGTAGAGTGTGCGGAATGAATCGGCAAATCCTGCCCCGAGAAGTTCAGTGAACTTGCCTCGTTCCTCGTCCGAGAAGCCCGCATTTCCGACATTGGATTTAGGGTTCTTAAGGTCTATCTCGTTGTGAGCGACATTAAGGTCTCCGCAGTATATGACAGGGTTTTTCTTGTCGAGTTCTGAAAGGTATCCACGCATATCGTCCTCGAACTCCATACGGTAGTCGATACGCTTCAGCTCGTTCTGAGCGTTAGGTACATAACAGCACACGGAATAGAAGTCCTCATATTCGCAGGTTATTACACGTCCCTCGTTGGTGTGAGTACCGTGTATTCCGAACTCGACGCTTATTGGTTCGGTCTTTGTGAATACCGCAGTACCCGAATAGCCTTTTTTCTCGGCGCTGTGGAAATAGCGGAAATAGCCTTCGGGAGCGAAATCTGCCTGATCTGGCTGCATTTTAGTTTCCTGTATACAGAATATATCGGCATCTGCCTGAGCGAAAAAGTCGCCGAATCCCTTTGTTAGACAAGCTCGGAATCCGTTGACGTTCCATGAGATAAGTTTCATAACATTCTCCTTTAGTCAGGGTATGGAATTGTTCAGGCTGAAATAATAACAGCCCGGGAGTCATCATTTTTTATGATAAACTTTAATACATATATTGTAACTCATTTTGCATTATTTGTCTATTAATAATCTGTTAACAATTTTAAAAACTGCCTGTAAATAGCCGAAAATTAATTTTTATCGTCAATTATGGTGAATAATAATGCATGAAATAATGAAAGTTTAGTGAAATCGTAAAAATCCCTTGACAATTCAATGATTATATTTTATAATATTCTTGTAGCCGATTGGCAGAGTGCAATCATGGCAAGTTCGCTGCCGCACCTGTTGTCTCGGTATACATATTGCTGTGAGGGGTTCACAGCTGTATGCATTATTTTTTCAATACATGACAGGAGGATTTAAAAATGGGTGTATTTGGAAGACTTATCGATTTACTGAAGTCAAATGTTAACGATCTTATCGACAGGGCAGAAGATCCTGAGAAGATGGTCAAGCAGATCATCATCGATATGCAGAAGGAACTGAACGATAATACTCAGAAATACGGCAAGGCTAAGGCAAGCGAGCGTCTTGCTCAGAAGAAGTATGAAGAGGCTCAGAAGGTTTCCGCAAACTGGGAGAACAAGGCTAAGGCTGCACTTTCTCAGGGTAATCAGGAAATGGCTAAGGAGGCTCTCGCTCGTAAGGTCAAGGCTGACGAGGACGTTGCTAACTATAAGGAAATGTACGATTCTATCGCAGATCAGACCGAGGCTATCGGCAATCAGGTAGAAGTTCTCAAGACAAAGCTCGACGAGGCTAAGGCTAAGCAGGCTATGCTCATCGCTCGTTCACAGGCAGCTGATACAAAGAAGCAGCTTGCTAAGAGCGTTGGCGGTATCGATACTGCAAGCGCTATGGAGAAGTTTGACCGTATGGAAGAGAAGGTTCAGCGCAAGGAAGCTGAGGCTGATGCTTTCACAGAGATCGCAGGATCAGGTCGGGACTTAGAGCTTCAGGATTCATTCCAGAAGATCGAGAGCGATGCTAAGGTAGATGCAGAGCTCCAGAGACTTATGGCTGAAATGGGCCAGACTCCTGCAGGCGGTAACGAAGTTGAAGCTGATATAGCTGACGAACAATAATAAATAAAGCGAAGGTAATTTTATGAGCAGCAAAAAAAATGAGATCACTCCCAACAAGGTTCTTGATATGTTCCTTCCGATAGTGGGTGCTGTGTTCATAGCAGTAAGCGCTATTCTCTATATTCTGTATAAGAGTTGGAGCAATAAGGTTTACTTTGAAAAATGGAAGGACTATGAGGACTGCGGAGTATAATGCAAAATTACAAAGCCGACGGTTTTACCCGTCGGCTTAAATTTAACTATAGAGAATGTAATATGTTTTACTAAGGAGGTATGATGAGTGATTGATACTTATTATAAGATTTATATGGATTGCAAGGAAAATCAAGAACGAAAACAGAGTCAAACAGACAAGAAAAAATTTTCTGATAAAGTTTGGTTTATCATTGTATTATTGATTATTTTGGCACCAGTAATAGCAATGGCTGTATTTATGATCAAACCTTCGATGTTGAAATTCTGGATAATGATTGTGTTAGCTTTTATATCATTCGGTATAGTATTTGGAATGGATAAGAAAAATAAGAGGTATCGTTTAAGTAAAGAAATGGAGCTTGTTGCAACAGTTGAAAGATGCAGGCGTCTGAAAGAAGAAATGAAACAAATAAAGGATTTCCCCTATCCTATAGAAGGAGAACAGCATTTTACGTTTTTGTTGGAAAAAGCAAAAGAAAAATGTGATCAGATCGATTTATTTTTCAGTAAAATAAAAAAAGCTGGTTACACCTTAGCAACAACTATAATTATTCCCAGTTACTTGAAATTTTTGAGTGGCGACCAAAAACTTAATGATAGCAATTTTGTAGGACAATTTTTAGCTATTGCAGTTCTTCTTTTCGGTATTGGGGTGGCATTTTGGTATTTTATAGAAGACATCAATTATGATAGAAAGAAAAAATATTTATTGTTTATTGATGATATGGAAACGATCGTTAATATAGAAAAAGGTTTTTATCCTACAAAAGAGGAATTGAAAAAAAGAGCATCTGATGAAGGCAAAGAATAACAAAAGGGAGACCATAAGGTCTCCCATCAGTCTGTCGAAAAAGTCCAGTAAAAGCTGGGCTTTTTCTCATTTATGTGGTA
>ERZ795052.64-NODE-64-length-148220-cov-7.603287_pt1 | contig 148220 bp, 150 predicted proteins | sample MGYA00375136_ERZ795052 | MGnify/ENA primary metagenome ERZ795052 (study PRJEB30181, sample SAMN05720156) | activated sludge metagenome | isolation source: Anaerobic digester | place: Japan | collected 2015-05-26 ...
ACTTATTCCTATAATATTCTTCGAACTTAGGACCTAATTCTTTCAAAATATTCTCCAATTGATGGGGAGTTAATCGTTCGGGAGATAAAAACTTCCCAATATAAGCCGCCGTGGCCGGACTAATTCCCGCTTCATTAACCAATAACTGCTTAGCTGTCTGAATAAAAGGCTCAAGATAAGCAGGAAATTTTTCTTCAATCTTAAAACCAGGCGGCCGCCGGATGCCATCTGAACTAATTTCCTCATCCTCATCAAAAATATCTTCTTGATGGTAATGTTCTCTCCGGGGTGAAAAACCAATTGATTCTAACTCAACCCGCCGCTTATCTTTCACTGGTTTATTTTTTGTCTCACCGCAAATTCCCTTTTTAAAATCCTGGGAATGGCCGCTGAAAGCAGTCACACAACGCTTATACCAGTCTTGACCTTTCTCTTCTTTAAGAAGTTTTCTAACAGTCTTTTTGTCCAAATTATAGTCTTTACTTAATTTAATTAAATTCAATTTTCCTGATTCTATTTGGGAAATTATCTCTGGGAGGTCAGCTATAAATTTACTGGATCTTTCCGAACGACGATGATAACCTCTAAGGGCTGTAATATTACGCTTATACCATTCTTGGCCTTTATTTTCTCTTAATAATTTCCTAATAGTCTTCTGATCTAAATGATACTTCTCTCTCAACTGTTTTAAATTGAGTTCTTTCGATTCTACCTTAAAAACTATCCCAGGCAAATCAGCTAGAAATTCATCAAATTTTTCCGCATGATGACGATGAAAACCTTGAAGGGCTGTAACATTACGCTTATACCATTCCTGGCCTTTATTTTCTATTAATAATTTCCTAATAGTCTTTTCGGCTAAATGATATTGTTTGGCTATTTGCCTGAACCTTAGCTGACCCGCTTCTATTTGCTGGGTAATCAGAGGCAAATCAGTCAAAAAATCTTTTTTCCAATAAGAGTTACGCCAGCCAATTTTGGTAGTCACATAAGCTTTATACCATTCAGAACCCTTCTGTTCTTCCAACAATCGTTTGATTGTTTCGACACCTAAATGATATTGTTTACTCAGAATAACAACTCCCACTTGACGTGATTCAATCTTAGGAATAATTTCATCCAAAGAACGGCTAAAGGCTATTTTTCTTTCCTGATGAGAGTGGCCGTGGCCGCGGCGGGCGGTTACATAAGTTTTATACCAGTCGGAACCTTTCTGTTTTTTTAAAATTTCTACAATAATCTCTTTCCTTAAACCGGAATTTTTTACTAATTGATTCATGTTTAATTCACCTGATTCAAACTGCCGAATAACTTGAGGTAAAGATTCAATCAATATGGTTCTTTTAGTCAAAGATGACTCACCCACAGTTTTTTCCTTTAGGGGTGGACGGCCGCGACGGGTAGTTATATATAGGCCATACCAATCTAAACCATTTTTTTCCTTCAAAATTTTTTTAATAGTTTGTTTTGATAAATCGTATCTATCAGCTAGTTTAGTCAAATTCAATTTTCCCAACTCTAACTGCCGGCTAATCTCGGGCAAAGATTGGATAAAAGTAGCTTTTTTTTCTAAACAACAACCTAAAGAGCTAGGAATGCACCGATCGTACCACTCTTGACCCTTATTTTCCTTTAAAAGTTTCCTAATAGTTTGCCTTGCCAAATGATATTTTTGGGTCAATTTGGTTAAATTTAATTCCTTTGATTCTAGCCCTGAAACTATCCCGGGTAAATCAGCTAAAAAAGTTCTCACTTGAATTAAATTAAGATGGCATCGCTTGGCACTAATATAAGTTTCATACCACTCCCGGCCATTCTGTTTTATTAATAAATTTTTAACAGCTTTTCCACTTAAATGGTATCTTCTCATCAGGTAAATTAAACCCAGTTTACCTGATTCTATTTGTCGAGTAAGATGCTGTAAAGATCTAAGAAGAGCCGCTTCTTTGTTCCTCGTGGGACGCCCATAATTAACAGCCACATATTGTCGATACCAATCCAACCCCTGTCTTCGCAACAACAATTTCTTAATATCTTCTCTGTTGACATGGTATTTTTTCGATAAAACAGCCAGATTTATCTTTTTCTCCTCAATTTGTTTTACTACCTGAGGTAAACTTTCAATAAAATTTTTCCGCTTTCTCATATTATAATTCTCATGACGGCCGCGGTGGGCGGTCACGTAAGTTTCATACCACTTTTGACCATTTTTTTCTTCCAATATTTTCTGGATAGCATTCTTACTTAATTGCCAGTCTCTAACTAATTTTGTCATCGTAGTCATCCCTGTTTCTAACTGTTCAGTTACCTTTGATAGATGACTAACTAAAGCAATTTGGTTTTGATCAAAAGAAGAACAATTTGATCGCGAAGGTAAATACTTCTCACCCCATTTTTCCCCTTTTTCCTTCAAAAGAAGGTTCTCGATAGTTGACCGAGACAGTCGATAATGACAAATTAATTTTGTCATTTTTAATTGATGAGATTCTAATTTGTCGGTTATAATTGGCAAATCACGAATAAAATCATCCTTACGGCCGATATCTTCATCTAGCCATTTTTCCATTATCAACCCCAAACGGCCCTGAGTAATTTTCAGTTTATTCTCAATAAAAGACGGACTTTTACCCTCTTTTAGATATTGTTTGATTTGGGGTAAATACTCCCGATAGTGTTGAAACAATTTGTTTTCACGATTAATTTTAGTCAGATACTCATGATAATTATTACCCTGTTTTAGCTCGTAAATAAATTTAAATGCAAAGTAACCTAAGGATAATTCTTTTAAGATCTGAACATGAGTATATTTCTGTTCAATTAAGGATTCAATTTGGGTTAAATAATAAGATACTGGCTTATCCAATAGGTAATGACCTAACCTAGCGGCTTTTTTTTGATAGTCGCTATATTCTTCACCCAGTAATTTTCTTAGCCCTTTTTCTACCATATAACTACTCATACCGATTTGTCTACCAATATATCCTGGCGTTCGAAAATCCACTAGATATGGCTTTAATTGTTCGGGTGACGGTAACGGCTTTTCTTTATAACGATTAATTAGATTCGATTCCACAATAACCCGATATTCCTCCGGTTCAAGATTAGTTCTAATAATCTGATGAATATCCTTATATGGCAAAGACGTTTCCTTCACTACTTGACGGAGAGGAAGGTGACGTCTAATCAGATCAACTACCTGTGGAGTTTTTATTGAAAGATCAGCCTCTTTAATAATCCGTTCTAAAGTCTTTCTCGAAATATTAGTCGGAACATCAGTCAATTGATTAACAACTTCTCTTCGTCTAAAACCCTGCTTTAAAAGTAGATTAATATCCCTATCTAACTTGGTTAAAACTGATTCATTTTTTAAAACTTCCGCCGTCATTTGATTTAAAAATTTCTTTAATTATTAGTTGGGGCGAGGCGGTACCCCCATAATCATCAGTTTCCACAGAGGCAGTTAAGTTTATTATATCACCCATGTTTAAGGCTGAATCAAGATCTTTTCTTCTGAAAGCTATCGCTTTAACTGAATCATTCAAAATTAGTTTTAAATGATTATGGTCAGACCCTAACATTCTTTTACCTGTAATTACGGCTTTTTCAAACAAAAATACTGGTTTGGGATTACCGAGGCCAAAAGGAGCCAGCCTCTCAATCGCCCTTATATTCCGCATATTAACCGCAGAGAGAAGCATTCTGGCCTCAGCCTGAATTGGCCGATTAAATTTTTTAAGGGGATATTTTTCAATTTGGTGGATAAATTTAGGAATATTTTTAGTTAAAATCGAAAAACCAGCTGCTTGAGCATGGCCGCCTAAATCCAAAAGCAGGTCGGTAAAATTCCTTAACAATTTAATTATATTGATTTCCGGAATAGAACGACATGATGCCTTCGAAATATCCTTATCTTCGGCAATAATTATTGTAGGGAGATAATATTTTTCAGTTAATCTACCAGCGATTAAACCAATAACTCCCGGTAAAAATGACTTATCAACCGCTACTAAAATATTCTGCTGACAATCAATGAGTTGTTCTGCCTTAGTAATGCCTTCTTTTTCCAAATCCCGTCGTTCCAAATTCCGACCATCTAAAATAGCCGCATATTTAGCCGCTTGATTTTCACTCCGGCTGCAAAGTAAACGAAGACCGTCAGTTGGATCAGCTAGACGACCGACGGCATTTAATCGCGGACCAAGAACAAAACCTAATTCATAAGCTGATATCTCTGCTTTTCGAACAGCTGAAACTGACAGTAATTGCTTTAACCCCGGACATGGATCCGTTGATAATTTTTTTAAACCATGAACCACTATTTGCCGATTAACACCGGTAAGTGGTAAGCAGTCGGCTACCGTTCCCAAAGCCGCCAAGCCTAAATCAGCTTTTTTATCCAAATTACTGGCTAAAACCCAGGCGAGACCGCTGCCGGAAAGCTTGGTTGAATGAATAATACTGTAAACTTCGGGTAATTTATCATCGGGGAGATGGTGGTCGGCCACAATTACTTCAACATCTTTCAATTTTTTAAACTCCCTGCCGGCAACAATACCATTATCCACGGTGATCACGAGATTAAATTTAACTCCTTTTTCCTGCTGAAATCGATAAAAAGACTGGGCTTTAAAACCATAGCCATCAAGCTGGCGGTGAGGAATAAAGGGCCAAACCTGAGCCCCCAGTTTATTCAATACTTGCCATAAAATAGCCGTTGCTGTTAAACCGTCAACATCATAATCACCATAAACTAAAATATTTTCCTTATTCCTAATCGCTTTTTTAATTCGGGCAACGGCTCGAATTAAACCGGCTAGGCTCGGTTGAGGATAAGGAGGAAAAAGAAATTCTCTAGCATCTTTAGATAAAATTTGCCGATTTTTCAAAAGAATAGTTATTAATTCTTTAACGGAAGTATCGACAGTAATTATCTTGTTTGATTTAAGTTTTATTTTCCTCATTAGCTATAGTATAATCGCTTCACCTACAGAAAAACTAATGACTAAAGAAAGTGTTTACGAACAGGGGGAAATCCTCAAAATTCAAAAAAGTCCTCTCGGTCAGCTAGATCAATTAATCAGCCCGGAAAAAACGCCGATTTTAGACTTACTTTCAGAAGAGATTGGAATTAAAACTGATTTTCCCCAAAAACAAGTTGTCTGTTTTACTGCCGAAAACAGTCAAATTATCGAAATTATTAGCAAATTAGGAATAAAAATTGATTCAGCCGCGACTATCATCGAAGATGAAGTAAGCAATTTGGGAATTTTAGTCTCCTTTAAACAAAATTATTTAGCTTTTGATTTCAAAAACGTCAGAGGGATTGAAGAAATAATTATGTTAAATCGAAAATATAATCAGCCGGAAGAAAGGGAAAAAGTGGATAAAAGAGTCAGTCTTAAAACTAAAGAAGAAATCAAAAAAAACCCTAATGAAATTATTTATAATCTAGAAAAGTTAGGACAATCGATCGACAAATTAACCGACAATCCTCGGACCATTTTGGAGCAAATAAAAGAAAAACAGGTCGATAGAAAAACTTTTGAAACTTATCGGAAAATTGCCAATGAAGACCCAATCTTGCAATTAGCCGCGAGGATAAAAAAAATTGATGAAAATAATTTTATAGGAAAAGAACTGGCAAAGTTTAGAAATAAAATTTTCAAAAATCGATATGACCTTCTGGTTGATTTCACTCGTGATCCTACTATTACTGCTTCCCAACAAATAGAATTATTTAAAAAAATAAATCAGTATCGGCGGTTTTATTTAGAATTTATTCCAGATGAAAAAATGCTGGAAAATTTAGCGGTTGAATTATTAAAAAATCGGGCAGCAGTCAGGCAATATCAGCTGTTAAAGATGCAGGCAGAAATATGTAAAGATAAAATAGAAAAAACAATTAAGGGAATCGAGTTTAATTCGGCTACACGCATCGAGGGAGTAAATATTGGGGGAACCAAAAACGGCTATTCTCATTTTAGTCTTGATGAGACAGCCGTTGCTAAAACTTACGCTGCTCTCCTGTTTGAATCGGCTATGGGTATCAGAGCTACCGAAAAACTGTTATAATAGGGATGTTAATTTTTTAGTCCAAGTAGTATGAAGAAACTTTTTGTGGGAAATCTTTCCTACCAAATGACAGACGATCAGCTTAAAGCCATCTTCGCTCCTTATGGCAGTGTTACCTCAGCTAACATTGTTAAAGACAAATTCAGCGGCAGAAGCAAAGGATTTGGTTTTGTTGAATTTGAAAAGGATGATGAAGCCGCCGCTGCTATGCAAGCCTTAGATGGCAGTATGCAGGATGGTCGAAATATTGCTGTCAAGGAAGCTAAACCACGTTCCGAAGAACCCAAAATGAATTAAAAATTATTTTGGTCTTTTAAAACCCCCCGATTTTATCGGGGGGTTTTGTTTAAAATTTTAAATTCAAAATTAATTCTTGCTTCTAATATTTGGTTATATTATATTATAGGTCTTTGTTAAAGGGCGGTGGCTAGCGGATCTATTTTAAGGTAAAATTAAGGCATGGAAGCGGCGGCTAAACAAATAATGCAGAGGGTTATTGACGCTGGTGGAGAAATTTACCTCGTAGGTGGAGCCGTTCGAGATATTATTTCCAATCGTCAAGTAAAAGATTGGGATTTTACCACCAATTTACCTCCGGAGGCTATTCTTAAAATTTTCTCCCGTCAGAGCTTTTACAATAATCAATTTGGAACAGTTAGTGTTATTGGCCCCAATAAACAAATCTTTGAAATAACCACTTTCAGAACTGAAATCGGCTATCAAGATAAACGACATCCAGATCAAATCTGTTGGGGAAAAAGCCTTGAAGAAGATATCTGTCGACGAGATTTTACTATTAACGCTCTAGCGATGGATCTGAACGGCAAAATTTACGATTTCTGTCAGGGAGAAAATGATCTTAAAAATAAACTGATCCGGGCTGTTGGTAACCCTGATCAAAGATTTGAAGAGGATGCTCTAAGAATGATGAGAGCGGTTAGAATTGCCAGTGAACTGGGCTTTTCTATTGAGGAAACTACCTTGGTGTCAATTAAAAAAAATGCTCATTTAATCAAAGAAATTTCAGCCGAAAGGATTAGAGACGAACTCTTTAAAATCCTTCTAGCTCCATTTAATACCGAGGGTATCATTCTTTTAAAAAATTCCGGACTACTTAAGGAAATTATTCCCGAACTTTTAGAGGGAGTCGAAGTAACTCAAAAAGGCCATCATATTTATGATGTTTTCCAACACAATTTAGAAACTTTAAAAAATTGTCAAAGTAAAAATGTTATTACCCTCTTAGCTTGTCTTTTACATGATGTGGCTAAACCCAAAGTAGCCAAGGGCGAAGGGCGGGAAAAAACTTTCTATAATCATGAAGTTATTGGCTCAAGAATGGCCGTAAATATAGGCAAAAGATTAAAACTATCCAACAAAGAATTAGACCAACTCTTTAAACTTACCCGCTGGCACATGTTTACTACCAGTGAATTCCAAACTGATAAAGCCATTAGGCGTTTTATCCGCAAGGTAACACCTAAATATATTAATGAAATGATTGCCTTAAGAAGAGCCGATCGAATCGGCAGTGGTTCTAAAGAGACCAGTTGGCGTTGGGAACTTTTTAAGAAACGGATTATTGAGGTTCAAAAACAGCCTTTTTCAATTAAAGACCTAAAAATCAACGGTAATGATGTAATGCGAGTTTTGAAAATTAAACCCGGTCCCTCAGTTGGTCAAATTTTAAAAAAACTCTTTACCCAAGTCGAAAAAAATCCTCAATTAAACCAACGAGCCATGCTTCTGAAAGCGCTTGAAAAAGAGAATCAAAGGCAAAGCTACTCCAAAAGAGGAGTAAGTACCGCTAACACAGCCAATAAGTAGAGCGGTAGCAAACCAACGAGTTGTTTCTCCTCCTAAAATTACTAAGGCTGTCAGCATAAAAACAATTGTCATTGAGTTATTTAAAGAGCGAACAATTGTCTCACGCAGAGCTTGATCAGTTAAGGCCAGCCAATCAATCTTTAAATTCTGACGTTTTAACTCTCGGATCCGATTAAACGTCACTACGGTATCATGAACCGAAGCTGATAAAGTGGTCAACAAGGCCGTGACAAACAAAGAGTCCAGTTCTGCCCCATAAAAGTGCCCCAGCCAAGAAAAGGCTCCAAGTAAAATAAAAGTATCATGAAAATTAGCTAAAATAGCCCCTAGACCAAAAGTCCAATCATTGAAACGACTGGCAATAAAAATTAACAAAGCGGTTGAGGATAAAATAATCGCATAAATAGTTTTTCTTAGTAATTCTTTGCCCAAAACCGGCCCTAAAGTTTCAAAACGAAGTTCGGTAAAATCTTTGTCTAGTTTTTTAAAATCAGCTATTAACTGCTGATGAGTAGCATTATCAATATGCCCAAATTTAAGGACATATGCCTGAGAAATAGAATTCGGACTAATATTATTTTGTTTTAAAATATCAATAATTTCGTCTTTGTTCAAGGAAGTTCTAATTTCCCAAACAGTACCGCCGGCAAAATCAATGGATAACTGAAAACCCCAGGTAAAAATAGAATAAAGTGACAGTCCAATAAGAATTGAAGAAATTAAAAGGAATAAAGGACGAAATTTCATTTTTTCCTCCCCAAAACTCTTAATAAATTACGAGTAACAAAAACACCAGTAAAGATACCGATAAAAATGCCCAAAAGTAGGGTAACCGCAAAACCTCGTACCATCCCAGAGGTATTTAAAAAACTCCAATTGAAAGGGTTAAACAAAATCAATCCGGTAATAATAGTACAAATGTTAGCATCCTTAATTGAATCCCAAGCTCGGCCAAAACCCAACTCCATCGCTACATTCCATGATTTGCCTTTTCTTATTTCTTCCCGCATCCTTTCGAAAATAAGAATATTACTATCAACTGCCATACCAACTGATAAAAGAAAACCGACCAATCCCGGAAATGTTAAAGTAACTGGAATTAAACGATAAAGAGTTAGGGTAATTAAACCATAAATAACTAAACCAATATCGGCGATAAAACCAAGATAGCCATAGTTGCCAATCATAAAAAGACACACCAAAACCAAGCCAACCAGACCAGCTACCATTCCTTTTTGAATTGAATCTTGACCAAGAGTTGCTCCAACCTGATCTTGACGAATAAGTTTAATTGGTAAAGGTAAAGCCCCGGCATTTAGCTGAGCCGATAAGGTTTTGGCCGTTTTATTGTCAAAATCACCGGAAATAACCGCCTTTCCGTCAATAATCACTTCATTAACTACTGGCGCTGATACTAAAACATCATCAAGAAAAATGGCTAGCCGCTTATTTAAAAACTTTTTGGTAGCAGCTTCAAATAATTTAGCCCCCTCATTATTAAATTCCAAACCCACCTCTGGTTGACCAGTATTGGGATTAACCACAACTTGAGACCGAACCAAATGGGAACCGTTAATTCCCGTATCTTCCTTAAAAACATCATAAATGGTCGCTGACGCAGTTGCCTCCGATGCTAATTCTGTCTCACCCTTAAAATTCAACTGAGCCGTTTTACCAATTAAAGCAACCGCCTGATCCACATCCTCCACCCCGGGTAATTCCACCGTCAGCCGGTTTTGACCATCACTAGTAGAAAGTTGAACTGTAGCTTCAGAAACACCAAAAAGATTTACTCGTCTTTCGATATTACTCTTTAATGATTCCAAAGCATTGGTTAAATCCTCTTTTTTAGTTTGAGTTGTATCAATGTCAAAAATGAGAGAAGCACCACCGGCCAAATCGAGACCAAAATGTAAATCCATTCTCTTACTGAAGTCAAAATTACCTATTTTAAGGCTAAAATTGGGGCGTTTAGGTAAATTAAGAATTACTCCGATAAAAGTTATGCCGATTATTAGCCAAAAATTACGATAAATCGCTTTTTGATTCATGCCTTATTCTACCTCAATTTAACTGTCTAAATAATTAAGATTACCAAAAATTACCAATGGAGAACGAAGGAAAAAATCAATAATGAACTGGTCTCGGCGATTTCGTCGGAGTCGAAATTCATTATTGTCCATTATCATATAATTTATCTCTCGATTCCGTTGATCCTCTTCTTCTTTAATTAATTTTTCCACTTCTTTATAGGAAACATCACCAACAATTACCAAATCAATTATATCCGACGAATAGGTAGAACCCATAGCAAAATCAAAACTCATTAAAACATATTTTAATCGGCCGATTTTGGTTTTCCAAGCAAAAAAATTGCCTCCTAAACCAGAATTTTTATGAGCTAATAAAAGCAGGTCATAAAAATAAAATGACTGAGAATTGGCACCATAGTAAATCCGATTAGCTCGTTTATCCTGAAAAATTAAATCGGCTTCAAGTAAATTAGCCAATTCCCGACGAACGGAATTAATTTCTTCGTCAGTCAGACGAACTAACTCACGAACATAAAAAATCTCCCGTGGCTGATAAAAAAGAATATCAATCAGTTTAATCCTTGTTTGAGAAACTAAAACTCTTCTCAGCTGATTGTTAGCCTTCATAAGAAACTGCGTTGTTGAGGGGCAGAATTTCTATCCAAATCTGGCCTGGAACAAATTCTATTTCCCTGCCAGTAGAATCTTTAAAAATAGTTCGGCTTGTTCGCTTAGCTTTGGACCAAGTAATATCGATTTTATCTCCATTTTGAAATAAGATCCCCTTACCACTGCCAACAACTTCATAGAGATTATGGAGATGCTCATCAATCGACCGAGATTCTTTAACAAATTGAATTACGACATTCTTCGCTTCTAGCTGTTTTTTAGTATTAAAATCAAGATGAATTTGGTCACCATTGCTACGTCGATAGACATTAGCCGACGGATCGTAATCCCATGTCACCGCATAATCATTATAGCCGCTCCAAAAATTAAATTGGATTTTTTTAGCCGTTGAACTCGGATTATCTTCAGCCGCAAATTTCCATGGTTGAAAATTTTTATCCCAATTGGTTTGTTTAGCTTTAGTTTCATTAGTTAAACCCCGTTCAGCCGCAATATTCCATAATTCTTTAGTGGAACAATACATGGTATGTTCCATGGCTGTATTAGGACCAATCCGTTCCGGCTCACGGCGACAAACTTTATATGGCAAAGCAAACTGGGATAAATCACTCCAAGTACCGGCATTATTCCAACCATAATCAGCTATTTGCTCAATTGCCATTGCTTTCCGATTGGTTGTACATGAACCTACCTGCTGACCTGTAACCGGATCTTTAACCGCTGAACAATTCGCTCCACCAACATGGACATACAAAGGATAATCCGCATATTCCGAAGCCAAATCAACGAAATAACTCCGAGCTGACCGAACCGGACCAACATCATACTTATTTGGTGCTCCCTTAACTATATTACAGTAGAAAACACCCATAAACCGGGTAATACCACCCTCAGCCACCGCTTCATAAACAACATCGGCATTGCTTAAACCGGATTGGGGCCGAGCATCAACATGATTTTCAATCATTACTATTAAAGGCCGACGTTGCAACCAAATTTCTTTTTCTTCTTTAGTAAATTTTTGCCCGTTAATAGGACACACTTCCGTTCTCGGCCCCTCAAAGTTAAGAACTCCGGGTAATTGACTCCCGGAGGGAAGGGCCATTTCCTGACCGACAGGAGAAATAATTGCTTTTGAAGTAATCGGTAATAATTTACCCCAAATTAAAAAGGAAATACAGGTAACACCTAGATAAATCCCTCCGTAGATAAAAAATTTTTTCATAGCTAGATTATGAATTATTAATCGCTTTTTGTAAACATTCCTTTTCTTCCTTAGATAAGACGTTTTTACCAGATGGTTGGCCTCTAATTATTTCCTTGGCATAAATTCTGGTAGTTTCCCGACTATGAAGTGAAGTAATAAGGCAACCGGAATTATATTTATTTAAAAGACAAAGAGTGAAACTTTGATTACTCCCAACATCATTAAAGGGGTTAAAGCGGAGCAGTTTTATCTTGAGAGAATCGGCGTGGTCGGTAGAATTCTTGATTAATAATTGTTTATCCTTACGATAAAATAAAAAAATTAAATAAATCACCCCACCAAAAGATATTAGAGTTAATAAGTCAAACAGTAAATCCATAGACTATTGTAGCAAAATTTTATGCTATACTCTGCCTAGCGATGGAAAATAATAAAAACTATCTGATGTTTGACCTGATTAAAAGCGGCATTCTGAGTTTAATTTGTTTTGCTCTTATTTTTTTAGTTCGCTTCTTTTTAACAACTCATCACTATTTCAATTATTAATTTTTAAGTGGGAGGATAAAATGCCAACCATAAAGTTTTATTCAGTCAAATCGAGAAAATCAATCGATATTGACGTTGCTAAAGTTAAAAAAGTAATCCTCAAAAACGGTCGGCCGGCAGCAGAGGCTATTGATCCCGAAACTGGAACCAAAATGTTCAAGATCTTGTCTGCAGCCGATGCGGCTTTATTAAAATAAGGTATAATAACCGGTTTGGGGAACCGAAGAGTCAATCCGCTATTTAGCGGAAGGAAAGTCCGAACTGCAGAAAGCACGGAACCAAGAAAGGGTGGGGCGTAAGCCCTAGGCACCACTAAAGAGACGAGGAATCCGCTCTTGGCGGAGGAGGTGAAACGAGTGACCTTCCGGCAGAAATCTCAAACAGAAGCAATAACATCTGGCTTTCGAGAGCTTCAGGTAGAGAGACAAGATTGATGACTCTTAAACAGAATTCGGCTTAACGGTTCCCCGAACAAAAACTTTGTAAATCACTTCAAAGGTAAGGTAGATCGGAATGCTTAAAATTGCTCCCCCTAAGCCGCCGAGTTTAGCCCCGGCTAAAAGAATAAAAATAGTTAACAGGGGCGGCAAGCTAACCTGATCCTTCATGACTTTAGGGGTAATAAAGCCGTTTTCTAATTGCTGAACCACTAAACCAACAATGATTGCCGACAAAGCTGTTAAGGGTGACATTGTTACCCCAACAATACCCGCCAAAATAGTTGCCAAGGTTGGTCCAATGTTAGGCAAAATTTCTAATAAGGCTGCTATAATCGCTAATGGCAAAGCATAATTAAGACCAATCAAAAGATAACCTAAATAAGACAAGAGACCAATAATCAGCATTAAAAGTAATTGGGCATTAACCCAATGACCCAACCGAATTTCCAACAAAGTCATAAATTCCTGGGCTTTAGCTACTCCCCGCCGACCCCAAAAACGGCCGACATAGGTTTCCACATTTTTCCGTTCAAGAAGCAAATAAAAAGTAATAATTAAAATCAAAATAAAACTAAATAAATTAGAGAAAATAGAAACGACTGTTCGGGTAATACCACCGGAAAGATCACCCAAAAAGTTAAAATTATTGGATGCTTCAAGAGGTATTGCCTCAAATAGTCTAATGTCTTTTAAACTTTTAAAGATTCCTGGCAAAGCTTGAAGAAAAGCACTAGTTTGTTCGATAAAAATAGGAATAATACCAGCCACGGCAAAACTAATAATTGCTGTCATTATCAGATAAAGAATGATAATTGCGGCAGGCCGAGGAATTTTAAACCGAATAATCCAATTAACCATGGGATTTAAAATCTCCGTTAAAATTAAACAAAAGAAGAAAAGTAGAAAAACAGTTTTAAGCCGCCAAAGTAAGCTTAATCCTAAAATAATTAGAAGGGCAGTAATAATTGTTCGAAGAGAAATTTCAAATTTTAGCGGCCTCATAGTTTATTGTAACATTTTAAAACATAATCGATAACTTCTTGAGGATAATGAGGTGAAGTGATATCAAAATATCTTATATTAGGCATTTTTTCAAGCCAGGTTTTTTGCCGGCGGACATAGCGGTGTTCGTCAAACCGCCAACGATTAATATTTTCTTCTGTAAAACCGGTCTTTAATTCCTTGTAAGCATGAGTATTTAAACCTGGGTCACCCCACCGATATTTTTTAAGTAATTTTTCAATTTCTTGCTCTAAACCATTTTTAATTCTTGCTTCAACCCTTTGATCCACCCGTTGATATAAAACTCGATTGGGAGCAGTTAGGGAAAGATGATAATAATTTTCAACTTTCAATTCACAATTTTCAATTTTTCGAGGATGAGATAATTTAATTTCTATTTTCCGAATTAGACGATGGGGATTGTGAAGATCGGCGTAATTCAATTTCGAAAAACTCTCTTCATCCAAAAATTTATAAATAACCTGTAAAGTTTTTAAAGAAAATTTATTGAGAAAAAACCTCAAAAACTTATTCGGTTTAATGTTAAAACTCGGCTTGGGCGGATTGATGATTGCCTCTAGATATTGGCCGGTGCCGCCGACTACTATTGGCAGTTTGCCCCGAGATTTTATTTCCTTAATAGTTTTAAGGGCTAATTCTCGATACTGAGCCACCGAAAAGGATTGATTGGGATTGATTAAGTCAATCAAATGAATTTTGACATTTTCAGGCCGATCTTTACCGGTGCCGATATCTAGTCCTCGGTAGATCTGCCGGGAATCAGCTGACACCAACTCACCATCTAATAATTTTGCTAATTTAGCCGCTAAATCGGTCTTGCCGGAAGCCGTCGGCCCAGAAATAATAAGAATAGGTTCACTCATAAAATTTTAATGAATTTTCAATTAAACTCCTCCTAAACCTCCTTTCGTCAAAGAAGTCATCTGTCTAGGCGGAGGGAGGATTTAAAAATTGGATTTTGAAAATTATTTTATTAGTTTTATTAAACATTAAATCGAAACTCAACCACATCGTCCGGTTGCATTATATAAGTTTTTCCCTGATGATGAAGGGCTCCAGCCGCTTTTACCCCATCCCAACCACAATATTTAACAAAATCATCGTAAGAAGTAACTTCAGCCATAATAAAACCTCTTTCAAAATCAGTGTGGATAACCCCTGCGGCTTGAGGTGCCGTTGCTCCACGTTTGATAGTCCAAGCCCGAGCTTCTTTAATTCCAGCAGTATAAAATGATTGGAGACCAAGCACTTCGTAGGCTTTTTGGATAACTCTTTCTAAACCAGATTGTTTCAAACCATAACTGGCTAAAAAAGTTTTTTGGTCTTCTTGGCTTAATTGGGCTAACTCATTTTCTAATTTGGCGCAAACCGGAACTACGTTATTTAAATTTCCAATTTTTAAATTCCAATTTTCAATATTCTTATAGGACTCCTCTCCAACATTTATCACAATAAAATAGGGCTTGGCAGTTAACAAGAAAAATTCTTTAAGAATAGTCTTTTCTTCCTCACTTAAATCAAGATTAACTGCTAATTTACCCTGCTCTAAGGCAATTTTTAACTCTTTGGCTAGGGCAAATTTCTTGGGATTTTCTGGCCGTTTTTCATTCTGTTCCAAATATTTATCAATTGTTTCCAAATCCTTAATAATCAGTTCGGCCCAAACTACCTCCAAATCACTCTGAGGGTCAAGACTTCCTTCTTTAACTACATTAACATCATGAAAATCCCGAACCACATGACAGATAGCTTGACATTCTCGAATATTAGCCAAAAATTTATTACCCAACCCCTCACCAGTGGAGGCCCCTTTTACTAAACCGGCAATATCAACAAATTCAACCACTGCCGGCACAATTTTAGTAGTTTTGACAATGTCTGCTAAAATTCTCAATTTAGGATCGGGAACCTCGACTACCCCAACATTAGGGTCAATAGTGCAAAAAGGATAATTAGCGATATTGGCAATCTGCCGGCCCAAAAGGGCGTTAAATAAAGTCGACTTGCCGACATTAGGCAAACCAACGATCCCAACTGATAGGTTCATGTCCTCAAATTCTACCACCCAATTTGATACAATAAAACCATAGCTATTAAAAATAGCTATCGAAAAATTGGCAACTTAAGGAAAAAACACGGCCTGGTCAAAAGACACTAAACTGCCGTCGCTTGCCCGAATTGGCGCACTCTGAAAACAGGAGGCGAAATCAACCCGAAATATCCGGGCGGTGTTAACCGGCAAAAATTAATTCTAGAAAAAGAAAGGCAGAGAGTAATAAAAAGGGGCAAGAAACTATTGGTAGTGGATTACCAAAAAAAATGTGTTATCCTTTCCCAAGATGGGAAAAACAGAAATCGCAAAACAGCAAGGGGAGGAGTATCCAAACCAAATAGGTGGAAGGGAATGTCTAAAATTGATTGATGAAATCGCCCGAAAGGTTCTTCATGGGATTTCTTACGAACTAGGAGACTATAATCAATTCCCTACTATATCAATCGAAGAAGGACTAGAAAAGGCGAAGCAGTGGTATCAAAAAACAATTAGCACTCCTGAATGGTGCGAAACGGATTATTGGGTAAAAAGATTAGAAGGTTCAATCTATCGCGCTATTTACGCTACTTTCTTGGCCATGTCTAAAGACGAAAATATCAAAATGGAAAAAATTCAGGTGGACCGGGCCTATCCCGGATCAGCGGTAACAACTATTGACCTGCTGGTTGATTGGTCAGACACTGTTTTTAAAAAACTCGGGCATGAAATGAGTGATTTTTATCATGAGGATTTCATATAAATTTACCCGTGATTCCCAAAAATAAAACTATAGGCCAAAATCTGGCTCCACAAAGTCCAAATAGAATATTGGGGTAAACACAGGAAAATTAGCTCCCTTGACTTTTTATTCCGAACGTGATATAATTATGTTATATAGGAAGAATTAAGTGATGACTCCTGAAAACGAATCCATTACCATTACCCTTAAACCTAAGGTTTTAAAAACTTTGGCAGCTCTAGCGGCTGAAGATGAAACTACTCCTGAAAACCTGATTGGCCAACTAATTCTTCAAGAAGACCGCAACCGACACCTTGTTTTAAATAAAGGCGACGAGTATCTTGTCAGAACGAAATGTTCTCGGCCTTTATGCCGGGAAAGGAAAAATTAACAAAAGATTTTAGAATTTCTTCTAAAATATTCCTAAAGATTACTGCTGTCGGGCATAGTTAACCATTTGTTTAAATAATTCTAAACCTTCGGGTTTTATTCTGGTGTTACGCCGCCAATTAACGGATTGGGTTTTTAAAATCGATCTCTCGGGATGAGGCATCAGTCCTAAAATCCGGCCGCTTAAATCGGTAATACCGGCAATATTATGGAGAGAGCCATTGGGATTTAAATCGGCGTAGCGAAAAACAACTAAATTATTTTTTTCAATTTCTTCCAATTCTTTTCTCGGAGCGACAAACTTCCCCTCGCCGTGAGCCACATAAAAAGTCACCGGGCTGGTAAAATTCTTCAGAAAAAGACAGCGGTGCTTCTTTTCTACGGTCAAATTAATCGGCCGGCAAACAAAATGGCGGCAGTCATTATCGGTCAACGTAGCCTTCATTTTTCCTAAGCGGCCACTTGGCAAAAGACCGGTTTTAACCAACACCTGAAAACCATTGCAAATACCAAGAACCAAACCTTGCCTTTGATTAACAAAATCATTAATTTGATCAGCTAAATAAGAACTCAATTCGATTGCCAAAATTTTTCCCGAAGCGACATCGTCGCCGTAAGAAAAGCCCCCGGGGAGAGCTAAAATTTGATAATTCTTCAAGTGGTCTTTTTTCTGCCGCAATTCGTTAATATGAACAATTTTAGGATCAGCTTTAGCCAGTTCAAAGGCAAATTTAAGCTCTTCATCACAGTTGATGCCATCCGTTTTCAAAAGGCAAACACGGGGATTTTTCATTTCAGGAAAAAACCTTTCGAAGCGGCTTTTGCCAAGCCGCTTTCAAATTAATAACCGAAAAATTAAATAAATTTTGCTGATTATACTGGATTTTAATAGTTTTATTTTTTTGAGTTTTACCCAATTTAATTAAAGGCAAATTTTTAAACAGTTTTTTAACCTCAGTTCCCTTTTTTACTTCAATAATAAAGGTGCCGGCAGTTTCATTAAACAAAAAATTAACCGGGGAGAATTTATTTTTTATTTTCAGATCGACACCGCAGTCACCACCGAAACACATTTCAGCCACAGTGGTAATCACTCCGCCTTCGGAAACATCATGGCAGGCTAAAATGTTTCCCGATTTAATCGCCCGATAAAGAGAGTTAAATAATCCCGGCAAATTTTTCAGATCAACTCGGGGAATCGAATCAATCGAAAAATGGCTGATCTGGGCATAAACAGAGCCGCCGAGATTATCATCTAATTTACCCAGCAAATAAACATCACTGCCGATTCTCTTAAAATCAGAGCTGACAGTCAGGTCAACATTTTTTATCCGGCCGAAGGCTGAAATACATAAGACCGGTGGAATTTTTATCACCGAACCATTGGCCCCGCGATAAGTTGAAGACAAACTATCTTTACCGGAAATTACCGGAATCTGAAAAACATCCATACAGTCGCAGACAGCCTCAACCGATTGGTCTAAGGAAGCCATTGACTCTGGATCGGGATAAGGCCAAATATAATTGTTAATAAGGGCAGTTTCTCGGGGATTACCGCCGACTGCCGTTAAATTAGCCATCGCTTCAGTAAAAGCCCAAACACTGCCCCAATAAGGATCAATTTTATTTAAGACCGGATTGAGACCATGAGACTGGATTAAACCATATTTCCGACCAAGGATTGGGGTTAAAATTAAAGCATCATTAGGGCCATCATGATAAACTCCGGTAAAGGGTGGCAAGCTATTGGTCCCCTGAACGGTATGGTCATAAAGCCGAACGATCGGTTCTTTAGAACAGACATTGCCGTGAGAAAGGACTTTTTTAATAATTGAACCCCAAACTTCTCTCCGCCAAGGGGTGGATCTTATTTTGACCTTGTCAGCCGGCGGGTAGGCGGAGGGTAGAGGCGCGGCCGTCATTACTCGTTGAGGTAGACCATTTTTGAGAAAATCATAATCAAGATCAGCCACTTTTTGTTGACCGTAAAAAACATTCAATTTTTTAGAACCGTCAAAACGGCCCAAAACCGTCGCCTCAACATTATATTTTCGACAAACGGCTAAAAATTCTTCCTTGTTATTGGGAGAAATTGCAACAATCATTCTCTCTTGTGATTCAGATAACCAGATTTCCCATGGGGCTAAACCAGGATATTTTAAAGGGGCTTGGCTGATATCCACTGTTACCCCAATATCCTCACCCATTTCGCCAATAGCTGAAGAAAAACCGGCGGCGCCGCAATCAGTAATCGCCCGAATCAAATTCTTATCCCGAGCTTCTAAAACGGCGTCGAGCATCCGTTTTTCTTCAATGGCATTACCAATTTGGACGGCGGCTGAATTAACCTTAATCGTCCGTTGAGTCATCACTCCGGAGGAAAAAGTTGCCCCATGGATGCCGTCACGGCCAGTTTTACCGCCAATGACTATAGCCAAATCGCCAAATCTAGTTCTGCCCTTTTTTGCCCTCTTTTCAGGAATAAGACCATAAGCACCGACAATCACTGTCGGTTTAGCCCTAAAGTCAGGATGATAATGAACGGAGCCATTGGCAGTGGGAATCCCCATCCGATTGCCGTAATCCCGCACTCCTTCAACCACTTTTCTTTGCAGATAATCAGGAGAAAGAGTTCCCGGCGGCAGGAGGCGGCGATCCAAATCCCAGGGAGCGAAACAAAACATATCAGTTGAAATGATCAGTTTAGCCCCCTGGCCAGTGCCGAGAGGATCGCGGAAAACTCCGCCGCTGCCGGTCATCGCTCCGCCATAAGGTTCAATTGCCGACGGGCTGTTATGGGTCTCCACTTTGCCGCAAACCGCTTGGCCGTCGTAAAACCTCATCACCCCGGAGTTATCCTCAAAAGCGGAAATAATTTTGTTTTTAAAATACTTCCGGGCTGTTTGTTTAATTCTTGTAAACAAGGGCAATTTTTCTTTGCCATCAACAACAATCTTAGCCTTAAAAGTTTTATGGCCGCAATGCTCACTCCAGCGGGCGGCAATAATTTCTAATTCAACATCAGTCGGATTACGTTTCATCTTCTCGAAATATTCCTTAATAATTTTCATCTCCTCTAAACTTAAAAACAATTTCTCATTCGAAATTTCCATTAATTTATCATCAGACATTCCTCTAATTTTAATAATCTTAACCGGTCCGGGCTGGCTGCCGATTATTAACGTTTTAGGTTCTTCTAAAATAAAATGCTGGGTAATGTCATTTAATTCAATCTTTTTTCTCTCAACATTTTTATAAGCCAAACTGGAATCGGCGGCCAGTAAATTAATTCCTAAATCGCCGGCGGCTTTCATAATTGACGCCGCTTCTGGATTCATTACTCCCGGTTTATAGGCAACTTCGATTCCCTCGGTTTTTTCATCAACAATATACCGCTGGTTAATTGGATCACAAAAAAGTTTTTCCGCCAGATAGACCGCTTCCTTTTTTTTAATCCCCTCGAGCCGATAAATTTTATCGACTTTTTCTCCTTTAATAATTATCTTATGAATTTTTGGCATGAAATTTATTTTTCAATCGATAGACATCACGCCAGCCGATATCGGTTCGGTAATAAAGATTGTTACCCTCGATGGCAATTTTAGCCAAAGCCGTATAAGCCCTCTTTCGGGCGGCTAAAACATTCTTTCCCTCGCCAACTACATAAAATAACCGGCCGCCGGCGGCATAAAACTTATTATTCATAACCTTAACACCAGCGCCATAAATTTTAACATTTTTAACCATATCCAAGCCAATAATCTCCTTTCCCTTAACAGCCGAATAATCATCCGGATAGCCTTTAGCCGCAACTGTTACCGCCACCCGATACCGACTGTCAGTTTTAATTTTAAGATTATTTAATTTTCTTTTAAGAATTGCCCGACTGATCGCGAATAAATCAGTTTTTAAACCGGGCAAAATCACCTCGGCTTCGGGATCACCCCAGCGGGCATTAAACTCTACAACATAGGGATTTAACTGACCATCTTCTTTAATGGCGATGCCGCCAAGATAAAGAACACCCTGATAATTTTTAAGATTTTTAATAATTTTGTCCAGAATTCTGGTTTTAACTTTCTTAAGAAATTGAGGGGTAATTAAAAGCGGCGGACTACTGCAACCCATACCACCGGTATTTTCACCTTTATCGCCGTCGAGAGCGCGTTTATGATCTTGGGCTGAACCGGCTATTTGATAATTTTTGCCATCAGTAAAAACAAAAATAGAAAATTCTTCAGCCGGCTGATTACTATCACCTAACCACTTTTCAATCAAATAAGTTTTACCGGCGGCGCCGAAACGTTTTAAATCCAAAACGGCCTTTTGAGCCTCCCAATTATTCTTAGCCGGCAGAGCTCCCTTGCCGCCGGCCAAACCGGAGGCTTTAATAAACCAAGATTGGTCTTTCTGCTTCTTTAAAAACTCAATGCCGGCTTGAGGCGAGTGAAAAACTTTAAATTCAGGTTGGGGAATTTTTAATTTTTGACAGAAACGTCGGCAATAGGCTTTATCCCATTCGATCCGGCTAGCGGCCTTGGTCGGACCAACAACATTGATCTTATTTCTAATCAACTCATCCACCAAGCCAATAGCAACGGCATTATCCTGAGCCACATCAACCAAATCAACCTTTTCTCTTCGGCAAATTTCAATAATCCCCTTAACGTCAGTGGTTTTTAATTCTGGATAAATTTCTACCGGTTTATCGGTATTAATTGACATGAGATCATTACCGGGAATAGCAATTAGCCGGCCGACCTGTGGACTTCGGGCATAAGCCTCAACCAAAGCCGCTCCTCGGCCGCCGGCGTCAATTACCGCTACTGTCTGCAAATCGATCACCCGCCGTTGAAAAATGTCTTTTAATAAATCAATCTGTAATCGATGTTCATAAGGTAAAACTAATTGTTGGAGCTTTTCCGGAGTAATTTTAGAGTCGAAATAAATTTTAGGGGAAATTTTGACGACTCTCCCTTCGTCAAATCCCGCTGTTACCCGATGGGCTACCGCGTAAGTGTAATTTCGACCGGATTGAATCACCGCTTCGTGAACATGAATCCCATACATACCCCGGCCGCCGAATCGAGGCAAAGGACCAGGGTGTTGATTAAAAATCCTGTTTTTAAAAGCTTTGACAACCTTAACCGGTGTCAAGGGCAGCCAACCATTTTGAATAATGTAATTAATCTTATATTTCCTCAAATTTTTCAAAATTGCCTGGCCAAATTCATTATTGCTCTTAAAGCTTTTGGGATTAATAACCACCACCGGAATACCTAATTTTTGGGCTTTTTTAATGCCGTCAATATCAGGTCTGCTGGCGATAACTAAGGCGGGTTTGTAAAAATGAGCCATGGCAGCCATAGTAGTGCCGCTGCCGGAAATAAACGAAGCGTACTTTAAAGACATACGCTAGTTTAGCAAAAAACCACTTCAAGGGTTATTCTTGCCGCCGCATCTCTAGTAGATTTATTTATATACACTCAGAATTTTGATCAAAAAATTCCCCACCAAATGGCGGGGAATTTTTAAAATTCAAAAACAGTCCTTAACGCACCATTTTCTTGATTTTGGTTCCGGGGATATAACGAGGCATACGGCGGGCAACAATCTTTTTAGCTTCTTTGGAACCAATGGCCTTAATTGTCTTGGCCTTGAACATTTTGGTTTTGAAGGTTCCAAAACCGGAAAGTTTAACAACTTCGCCGGCGGAAAGAGCTTTCATGATTTCTTTCAGGAAAGTCTCAACCGCTTGCTTGGCAGCTTTTTTGGACAGTTTAGCTTTTTGAGCTACGACTTCAATTAGATCTTTTTTAGTCATTTTTTCTCTTAATTAATAATTCACCCTAATTTTAGAGTAATTAATTTAAAACGCAAGAGTCATCATTCATTTTTCCCCGCATTTTTACTGATTTTATTTCCTGACACTATAGAACTAGCCTTAAGTTCCCTAATAACTGTTACTCTAATTTGACCCGCCCACTTGGCTTCTTCATCTAATCTTTCAGCAATATTTTGCGATAAAACTTCTGCCTCAGCATCAGAAACCATTCCGGGATCAACAATAACCATTACCTCTCGACCGGCTTGATAAGCAGCTACTGACTGAACCCCATTAAACTGTTTGGCAATTTCCTCAATATTCTGCATCCGTTTAAGATACTCTTCATGAACCTCGTAACGGGCCCCGGGTCTAACCCCAGATGCGGCATCACCTAAATAAACAATAACAGATTCGATAGAACTAAATTCCTTACCTTCATGATGTTCGGCAATACAATTAATCACCGCTTCCGGTAATTTATATTGGTGTAATAGATTAACACCTAATTCCACATGAGTTCCCTCTTGATCAGAAATAACCTTACCGATATCATGGAGTAGAGCCCCTAAACGAACCACTCCCACATTAGCCTTTAATTCGTAAGCCAAATCCACGGCAATTTTAGTCGCCTCAACACTATGTTTAGCTAAATTTTGACCATAAGAAAAGCGAAATTTATATTTACCGATTTCTTTCATTAAATCAATCGGCAGATTAAAAACACCAACCTCTTGACAAATCCTTTTCCCCTCAGCCAAAAGAATCTTGTCCATTTCCTGTTTGGTTTGATTAACTACTTGCTCAATCCGCAACGGCTGAATCCGACCATCACGAATTAGTTTTTCTAAAGCCAACCGAGCAATTTCTCTTCGAGTGGAATCAAAAGAGGAAATACGAATATCATTCCCTTCATCCAGCTCTAGTTCAACCCCGGTAGCTTTTTCAAAGGCATGGATATTACGGCCTTCGCGGCCAATTACCTTGCCTTTAATTTTTTCATCGGCCAGGGTGATTGTCGAAACAGTATATTCAGCCACAGTATCGGTCACTCCATGCTTTAAGGCTTCCGTTAAAATTTCCTTAGCTTCCTCATCCTCTCTCTGTTTAATTAATTCCTTGGCTTCCTCAATTTTCTTTGCTACCCAATTGGCCATTCTTTTTTCTGTTGAGGAAATAATTAATTGTTTAGCTTTTTCCTGATCCAAACCGGAAATCTGTTCTAATTTTTCCAACTGTTTCCGATAAACGTCATCGATCTGGGCTAACTTAGCCTGAATTTGAGCATTCCGACTATCTAACATTTTTTCCTTTCTAATCAAATATTTTTCTTTTTCATCCAGCAAGGCTAAACGTCGCAACAATTCCGCCTCGGCTAAATTTTCTTTTGCCGAAACTACTTCAGTTTTAACTTCTGGTTTAACTTTAGTATATTCAACTTTATTACTTTCTTTAGGAGTTTCTAAACCAGTCGGCGTTAATAAATTCTTAAAGGTTTTAATGAATGAATCAAACATAAACGCTCCTTCTTACTTTAAGACACCAAAAATCAGACTAGCATAAGCAAAAAGTCAATAAACAAGGTGGACATTAAAGTAAATAGTAAATAGTAAATAGTAAATAGTAGACAGTAAATTTTACTCGATTGAGGTTAATTTATCAAATGTGGATTTAACGTCATCGTAGGCAAAACCCTTACGAATTAAACTGGCAAAAGTAGTCTTGGGTTTCTTTTTTAATAAGGCTTTGATTTTAGCTAAGTCATTTTCTTGGGATTGATAGTTAATTCCGGCTAATTTTAATCGATAACTAATTTCCCGATTAGACCGATCTTTAAATCTTTTCAAGATATAATTAATATATTGGGTCTCTTCTAAATACGGTTTTAATTCCTGAATAAGTTGGTCTGGCAAAAAATTTGGAAATTTATGTAATAATTTTCGTCGTAAAAGTTTTTCTGTCTTGGGTGACAAAGCAATTTGGCGGAGAGCATACTCCCGAGCCAAATAATTGGTGGATTTTTCTTTAAGTTCCATAAAATTCACTTCTTGGCCGGTTTTCAATCCTAGTTTCAGAGCTTCATCAACTAAAAAGGGAAGATAGGAACCATCATCAAAAACCAGATTGACCCGATTTTTAATTCTTGACGGTTTGAGACTTTGCAATTTCATTATCGGCTTTGACTTTGCTCCAAATATCGTCCCGTAATTTAGCCACAGCTTCAGGGTGATCCTGAAGGTATTTTTTCATTCCCTCTCGTCCTTGAATACTTTGACTATTAAATTTAAAAAAGGCACCTGACTTTTCAATTAAACCCTGCTCAACGGCTAAATCAACCAAACTACCATAAATGGACAAACCTTCATTATTGGTAATATCAAATTCACATTCTTTAAAAGGCGGGGCAACTTTATTTTTGACAATTCGGGCCCGATGCTGGGAACCGACTGGCTCGCCGGCAGCCGTTTTGATATTGGCGATTTTTCTAACATCAATCCGGACCGAAGAATAAAATTTCAAGGCCAGACCGCCGGGAGTTGTTTCGGGGTTACCGAATATAACCCCTATTTTCTGGCGAATTTGGTTAGTAAAAATCACTACAGCACGGGATTTAGAAATAGCTCCCGTCAACTTCCGCAAAGCTTGCGACATTAGCCGGGCCTGAACCCCCATCATCGCGTCCCCCATTTCTCCTTCAATCTCCGCTTTAGGTACTAAAGCCGCCACCGAATCGACAACAATCACATCTACGGCGTTTGAACGGACCAACGTTTCAACGATTTCCAGCGCCTGTTCCCCATTATCGGGTTGAGAAATCAAAAGGGTATTTAAATCTACTCCAATAACGGCCGCTCGAGCCGGATCAAGAGCATGTTCGGCATCAATAAAAGCGGCCGTACCACCCATTTTTTGGGCTTCAGCTACCACTCGAAGAGCTAAAGTTGTTTTCCCTGAAGCTTCTGGACCAAAAATTTCTGTTACCCGGCCACGAGGTAAACCGCCAACACCTAAAGCAACATCCAAGGGTAAACAACCGGTAGGAATAACTTCCACTTGACCTAAACCAGCCTGTTCACCCATTCTCATAATCGCGCCGGCACCATAAGCTTTGGTAATCTGCTCCATGGCCAGCTTAACCGCCTCTAGCTTCTTATCTGCCAAATCACCTGAGGCAGTAACTTTCTCCTTCTTAGCTTTTTTCTTCATCACTTCTTATTGATAGCAGGATTTATTGTTCTTGTCAATGTAAAATAAATAATCCATTGACAAAGAGGTATTATCAGCGATATTCTTTTTCATATGCGTCTAGAAAACAAAATTGCCATTGTTACCGGGGCTGGCTCAGGTATCGGCCGGGAGATAGCTCTAGCTTTTGCCCGAGAGGGAGCCAAATTAATTATTGCCGATTTATCGGTAGAAGGTGGACAAGCCACTGAGGCTCAAATTAAACAAGCAGGGGGTGAAGCTCTGTTTGTTAAAACTGACGTTAGCCAAGCGACTGAAATTGAGCAGATGGTTAAAACCTGTTTAGATCAATTCAGCCGGGTTGATATTCTTGTTAATAATGCTGGTATTTATAGGACCTTTAATCTCCACGAAATGACCGAAGCGGAATGGGATCAAACAATTAATGTCAATTTAAAAAGTGTTTTTCTGGGCAGCCGGGCTGTTTTACCTCAAATGCTTAAACAGGGTCAGGGAAAAATTATTAACACAGCTTCAATCGCTGGTTTAGTCGGTTTTGCTCAAAGCGGCGCTTACTGTGCGACTAAGGGCGGGATTATTGCTCTGACTAGAGAGATGGCATTAGATTATGCACCCCAAAAAATCAATGTTAATTGTATCTGTCCGGGGGTTATCAAAACAGCAATGACTAAGGAAATGACAACTGATCCAAACAGTAAACAATTTGTAGAAAGTTCAACTCCTTATCCCCGCCTAGGTGAACCGGCAGATATTGCCGCTGCGGCCGTCTATTTGGCCTCTGATAAAGCCGATTTTGTCAATGGGGCGGTTTTAGTAGTTGACGGCGGCTGGACCAGTCGTTAGCTAATTTCCGCCAATTAGCAGCCAAATTCAGCCTCAATCCTCTTTCGATTGTTTTCGTATTTCAAACATCAATCATCCCAAATACTAATCCGTGGATTGTGCCTAAAATTATTTTGTTCATAGCTACTTTTCTTTTTCAATTACTTTTAACGCCTTAAGATAAACATTTTTTACGCCATTATTCGTTTCTTTCATTACAAGTTCTTTCATTTTAGGAAGCAATGTTTTTTGCGCGTTTGAATTACTTTTAGCAATCTCACCCAAAGCAAAAGCCGCGCTCCAGCGAACAACCGTGCCTTTATCGCTGCTGTTCTTCAAAAGTTCAGGAATCGCCTTTTCAGTTTTGTCCGCATACTTTTCTGCCAGATTAGCGATTATTCTTGCCGCCTCACATTTCACCCGTGGCGCTTTGTCAGCCAAATGGTCAAGCACGAAATTAAAATAAGGCGCGACAAATTCCGGCTTATCCTGCGAGGCATACTCTAAAGATTCAATCAAATGTCATTGCTCACCGGCGGAGGCAGATTCAAAATAGGCAACAAGTCTGCCGACAAACTTTTTATCTTTCTTTATCTCCTCCGACAAAGCCGAAATTTTTTCCTTTGGTTTGAGATTTAATTTTAAGATTTCTTGAATTTTGGACATAAATTTATTTAACCCTCTATCTTTTGAGCACTGGAATAAATTTTTGTCTGCTCAATTTGCGCTTCGGGCATTTTTATCTGCCCATAGTGATATTTGGCTCGGTAAATTTGCCACTTTGGAAGCAATACTGACAATATTCCTCGCTTTTGCTTCCATCAGCATTAGTGCCAAAATTCTCAGGTTTTGGCGCTGGCATAGCGCAACTTTAGTAAAACTGTCCTTACGGCTGTGCCACGTTCATATTTTTTTTCACCTCACCCTCTTTTTCTTTAATTAAAATTTATTCGACCTTTTTAATATAAAAAATTTTATCTAAAGGTAATTTTTCGCGGGCAAGACGGAGCACGAGCTTGGAAATTTTTGGCCGCCATCTCATAAGAAATCTGGTTGTCTCATCTGGAAAAACTCCACCCGCTTCTTTCAAAAGCCAACCAACCCCCTTTTGAACCATCTCGTCTTCGTCTTGTATAAGTTCCTCGGCAACCTCTAATGCTTGTTTCAAATACTTTCCTTTCTTCACCGGCTTTACAAAAGATACGATCGCCGCTCGTCTGCGCCAACGGTTTTTTGATTTTGTCCATCGCAGTATTGTTTTAAGCTTGGTGTCGTCCTTCAAAATTATAGGCGTAATCAGCCAGCCACAAAGCATATCAATATTCGCCCAATTCTTTATGTAATCTATCCATTCATCAAACTTATCAAAAGTTAAATTATCAAAGTAGTTTTTAAATTCCTTTAAAATTGATTCAGCTACCGTTGCTTCTTCGAATACGCCACTTTTATAAAGCTGGTCTGCTACTTTTAAGGCGGTATCAAAATCCTTTTCTTTTTTAAGTTCTTTGCCAAAAGATTCTGCTATTTTTCTTGTTTCAGGAACTCTAAGAGCTAAAAGTTTAGTTTCATTACCAAACAGCGCTTTCGCTTTCTCTCTTTCTTTATCAGTTTTTGTACTGGCTTTATTTTTAAGCTCTTTCCTAATTTGTTTGATAATCTGCTTTTGATCCATACTATTTTATCAACTCTTCAATTGAAACACCCAAAGCCTTGGTGATTTTTGCCAAAGCAAAGCATAAAATTCGGTGATAGCGAAAACCAGAATCGCCTTGAGTGAGCCAAAGTCGGGGATACTGGATTCGAACCAGCAACCTCTTGCACCCCATGCAAGCGCGCTAGCCAATTGCGCCAATCCCCGTTAATAAATTTAAAATTTTTAATTTATTTCTAATTAAAAAATTATCTTGTCTAGGGTATTTTACCAAATTTTGCCTTTATTTATTGTATAATTATAGTTAATCAATTATCAGCCAATAATAGGCAGATGAGGAAGAGTATAATTGCTTATGATCAGTCAACTTTCAGCCAATCAAAAAATTAATGAAGAACATTTTTTAGTCAAAAAAGTTGACAAAAAAACTGCTAGGAACGGTAATAATTATTATGATTTGGAACTAAATGATAGTACTGGTGTTATTATCGGAAGAATATGGGATAATGCTCTGCCGGCTTGTAATTTTGAAATTGGCAAAGTTATCGAAGTGTCAGGACAAACAGATGAATACAACGGCAAACTAAGCTTGATTATTAATGCCTGTCAAATTGTTAACGGTGAGGACATAGCTAATTTTAAAACCGTAATACCAACAATGGTTTTCGATTTAGAAACAGTAGGAGATAAATTCGAAGAACTAGATCAGCAGCAACAAGATTATTTGTTTAATACTCTGGAAAAATACGAGGAGGATAAGGAAAAATCAAAAAAACGAACAGCTTTGTATGCGATTTTTGGGAAAATATGCGCTGCCGGTTGTTATAATCCCGATAAAAAACAGGGAATTACTATCGTAATTGGGGAAAAGAAACTCTGTCCAGAAAAAAATAATTTTACCTACATTGTGGTTAAAAATGAAAAAGAATTATTGGAAAAATTCTGGGAATTAGCCAGCAAAGTCCAACGTTTTGTTACCTTTAATGGCAATAATTTCGATATTCCATATTTAATTATCCGATCAGGGATTAACCGAGTCAAAATTCCTTTTGAAATTAAAAAATACAGTCAAAATTTTATTGACCTGGAAGATAGGTTAAAACAAAACGGAAAGCCCTTTAAGTTGGAGATGCTTTGCCGGGTTTTTGGCATCGACGATCCTAAGGATAAGGGAGTTACTGGTGCAGAGGTCAGCAATTTATTTTATCAAAAGAAATTTCAACAAATCGCTGATTATGTGACCAGAGATGCTGTTGCGACAGCAGAGCTATACCAGATTTGGAGGGAATATTTAAGCGGAGAAATCTAACGATAATTAAAAATTTAAAACTAGAAGAAGGATTAGGGCTAAAATAAAAGTGTAAAGGCTAAATTTCCAAAAATTTTTAGAAATTAAAGTCTTTTTAAGAAAATTGAGAGCTAAAATACCGGTAATTATGGTCAAAATTGTCGGTATAATCAAGGAAGGGAAAAAGACTATATCTTTATAAGCCAAAACAATTGCTCCCAAAGTCGCGGGAATAAACAAAGCAAAGGAAAAATTAAAAGCCTCTAACGGCGGTAAACCAACTAAAAGGCCGGCGGCAATTGTCGCTCCAGAACGGGAAACACCCGGTAAAAGAGCTATTGCCTGAAATATACCAATAATAAGGGCATTTTTATAAGTCAATCGGCTCTGATTAGTCTTTAAATTTTTGGTTAAGAAAAGAAACATAGTAGTGATAAGGAAAAAAAACGGCAAAAGTTTAACATTGGCAAAAAGAGTATCGAACTGTTCTTTAAATAAAATACCGATAATTCCAGCCGGAATTGAAGCCATAATAATATACCAAAAATTTTTCCAGAAATACCTAAATTGTTTTCTAAAAACAAAAAGGACAGCTATTAAAGTTCCTCCATGAAGAAAAATATCAAGACTGAGAGACGGCGTTAAATGAAAAAAGTGTTGATAAAGATTGAGATGACCGGTGGAGGAAATCGGCAAAAATTCAGTAATTCCTTGAACAATAGCCAAAACCAAATAAGACATAAAAGAGTATATCACGGCAGGTAGATTTCATTTATCGCCTTGGTGACTGTTTCATTCGGCGAGATTTACCGCCGGTACCGACCATCCGCCGCTCTCTTATCCGCGAATCAACTGTCAATAAGCCATTGGTCCGAAGAATAGGACCAAACTTGTCATTTACCTTTTTAAGGGCTCGGGCGACTGCCAAAGTAACCGCTTCTAATTGACCATGTTTACCGCCACCGTTAGCTCTGGCCTCATAATAATATTTGCCTAAAGTATTAGTCACTACTAACGGCCGCTCATAAATAATTTTATCCGACGATAATGGAAAATATTTATCTATGGCTGACTTATTAACTGTCATTTCTCCTTTTCCTTTAAAAAGTTTTATTGCCGCCACGGCACATTTTCTCCGACCAATCGCATAAGTATAAGTTTTAGTTGTCTTTTTTAAATTTGTCGCCATAAGGGTGATTTAAACCTGTAAAAACTTTCAATCTTTTTAAACGGCTATCTCTTAATCTATTTTTAGGCAACATATTAGCCACACTTAGATAAATCAGTTGCCGCGGGTCTTTTTTTAATAATGCTTCCCAAGTCAGTGATTTTAAATGGCCTGGCCAGGGAGTATGCCAAAAATGGCTTTTCTGCCGAAGTTTTTTGCCTGTTACTTGAATTTTCGCGGCATTAACACAAACAACATAATCGCCATCGTCTCGATGATAAGAAAAAGTTGGTTTATTTTTACCCATTAGCAGACTCGCAATCTCGGTACTTACTCGTCCTAATATTTTGCCGTCGAGATCAATTAAATGCCATTTTCTATTGGCCTTATTTCCTCTGAGAACGCTTGTTTTTGGTTTCATCTTTTACCTCCTTCTTAGTTTCGTTTTTCTTCTTAACCGAGCGATTAGCAATCGGTTTAACTTGCGAATTAGCGGATGTTGGTGCTGTCATTGCCACCTTTTTAGTCATTTTACTTTGACTAAAAGCTATCGGCTTAATAAAACTTAACTCTACTATTAAAGCATCATCGCCCCAGCGCCGTTTAATTCTCGTAATTTTGGTAAAATTAGCTGTTCGACCGTCAAAGACCTTTCGAAACTGATCATAAACATTATTAACCCAAGTCCGATCTTGCAAATAGCGAAAGAGAGCCCGTCGGGCAATTAAATCTGGCTGAGTCATAATTACTGTCCCTAATTTTTCTATCACCGGTAAAACCGACTTGGATTTGGCCGAAGTGGTTTTAATCTTGCCGTAAATAAACATACTCCTTACCTGATTAAGCCACAAGGCCTTCCTCTGATTAGTATTGCGACCTAATTTTTTACCCGAAATTCGGTGTTTCATTTACTGCTTCCAGCCAAAACCTTTATCTTTCAGCCAGATATCAATAATTTTTAACGATTTTTCACCAACATTTCTAGCTCTACTTACTTCAGATCGACCAGCTTTAACCAAATTATCAATCGTACTAAAACCAGCCTTTTTAAGGGCATTGATAACCCTCAAAGGTAATTCAATTTCCTCCACTGACATATCAATTCCCATCGTCGCGGCGGGATTAGCTGATAAAGTTACCACTTCTTCACTAAATTCCCTTGGCTCCACAATCTGATTAAAAGCAGCAACCAAATCTTTAGCCGAATATTTCAAAGCTGTCCTTGGTTCAATCGAACCGTCAGTCCAAATTTCTACCGTTAATTTATCATAATTAGTTTTTTTGCCTAATCGAGTCGGCTCAACCGTATAATTAACTTTAGTTACCGGCGTAAAGGTAGCATCTAAAATAATCTCGCCGACAATATCAGTTTTCTGCTCCCGGGCCATGGTATAACCTACTCCTGACTCTACGGTCAACTCCATTTTTAACGATGTCTTTTTATCAGTAATAGTAGCAATAAATTGATCTTTGTTGACAACACGGCACAAATCACTGTCTTCAATATCGGCGGCAGTTACCGGTCCCATTCCTTTTTTATTTAAATAAAGAACTATTGGTTTCTCTGATTTATAAATAAACTTTACTTTTTTAAGATTCAAAGATATTTCTACCAAATCTTCTTTAATTCCTGGCAAACTGGTAAATAAATGGTTGGCTCCCTCTACCTTAATTCGGGTAATAGCTGCTCCCGGAATTGTTATAAACAAAACTCTTCGAAGAGAATTACCCAACGTATGGCCAAACCCCATTGGTAATGGACCCATTTCAAACTTGCCGTAATCTTTGGTTTGTTTTACGGTTTTAACATTAAATTTGCTTGTATCAATCATAGTTTTACCTTGAATAATATTCAATAATTAAATTAAGATCAATGTCGGTGGGTAGATCCTCTTTAGTCGGTAAAGAGGTTACCTCGACCATTAATTTATTTTTATCTACTTTAAGCCAATTTAACGGCTTAAAATCTTTGGCAGCAACAGGGAGAGATTCACCAAATCCGTCGCTAGTCAGTTTATCTACAGCAATTATATCTCCTGGTTTAATCTGATAAGAATTAATATTAACCTTTTTGTTGTTAACTAAAATATGTCTATGACTGATAAATTGTTTTGCCTGAGAACGGGAGGAACTTAAACCAGCCCGATAAACTACATTATCTAAGCGGCGTTCTAAAAGAATCTGTAAATTATCACCAACCAAGCCTTTAAGTTTTTTAGCTTTAAGATAATAATTTTTGAATTGAGCCTCAGCGACACCATAAAGACGTTTAGCCTTTTGTTTAGCTCGCAACTGCAAACCATAGGCCGAGATTTTTGACCTTCTTTTGACTCCATGCATCCCCGGTTGAACTGCTCCTTTCTTTTCAATTGGACATTTAGCACCATCACAACGGCTCCCTTTCAAATAAAGTTTCTGTCCCTCAGCCCGGCATAAACGACACTTTGAATTAACCGTAATCCTCGACATAATTAAATTCTCCTCCTTTTAGGCGGCCGGGGGCCATTATGAGGTAATGGGGTAACATCGGCAATTTGCTCTATTTCAAAATCTTTTTTAGCTCTCAAAAAACGAAGAGTTGCATCACGACCAACCCCTGGTCCTTTTAAATAAACCCATAATCTTTTGATCCCCATCGGCTTTACCGCCCCCAAAGCTTTTTCTAAAGCGATCGAAGCAGCAAAGGGAGTGGCCTTCTTAGCCCCCTTAAAACCACAATGGCCGGCCGATGACCAGCTTAAAACATTGCCTTTGGGATCAGTAACCGTAACAATAGTGTTGTTAAAAGAAGAGTAAACATAGAGCCGTCCTTCGGCAAAACTTTTGATTACTTTCTTTTTAATTTTTTCTCCTGTCATTATTGTTTACTGGTTTCATCCGTTGGCGTTACGGAGGGAACCGTTTCCCCTTTTTCTTTTTGTTGGGCGGCTTCAATCTTAGCCCACGCTTCCTTAGTTAACGAACCAACCGTCTTTCGCTTGCCTTTACGAGTCCGGGCATTGGATCTGGTTCGTTGGCCACGGACCGGCAGACCTATCAAATGACGTAAACCGCGGTAACTTCTAATTGCTTTCAATCGTTCAATATTTTCTCTTATCTCCTTCCTTAAATCCCCTTCAATTTTATAATTTTCCAAAACTTTCATTAGATCAGCCACTTCTTCCCGAGTCAAATCTTTAATCCGCTTATCAACGGAAATATGGGTAAGGGCTAATAATTCTCGGGCCATAGCCGGGCCAATGCCATAAAAACTGGTTAAACCAACCTCAGCTCTTTCGTTGTCTGGTATTTCAACTCCTAAAATTCTCATTATAATTACCCCTGTCTTTGGGAATGTTTTTTAATAGGACAAATAACCCGCCGCACTCCTCGGCGAATAACCACCTGACAACTGCGACATCGACGTTTAACACTCGACTTAACTTTCATAAAATAACTTGGATATTGTAACCTAAAATCGGCTGAATATCAAAGAGTAAATTTAATTAACCACGGTAGACAATTCGACCTTTTTTACCGTCGGGACTTAAAACTAGAGAAACGGTATCGCCGGCCAAACAGCGGATATGGTTCATTTTAAGTCTACCTGCTGCATAGGCAATAATCACATTGCCATTTTCGAGTCGAACTCGAAATAAGGCATCAGGTAAAACCTCAACTACTACCCCTTTTATGGTTGGTTCTTTCATTATTTTTCAACTAATAAATTAAGTTTGGTATTAATTAAGGAACAAATATCAGCAAAAATTGGATCAATCGGACGATTACCTTCAATTCTCCAAAGTTTGTTTTTTGACTGAAAATAATCAAGGATGGGATTAATAGTTTCTTCGTATGATTTCTGCCTAGCAGCAATACTGGCTGGGGTTTCATCGGTGCGGCCAACATTGGAAAAGCGATGACCTGCCTCGGCTTGAATTGTTCGTCTCTTGATTATCTCTTCAAAAGTAACATCAAGGTGGATAATTGCATCTATTGCTTGCTGTTTACTAGTTAAATATTGCTCCATCATAACTCCTTGATCAAAATGACGAGGAAAACCATCAATAATAAAGTTTTGATTATTAACGGTCTCCAATTTTGCAGTTAATATGCGGTAAATTAGAGGATTAGGTACCCATCGACCTTGATCTACATAAACCTTAGCTTCCAAACCAAGAACTGATTGCTCAGCCATTTCATCTCTTAATAATTGGCCCATGGAAAAATGGGTCAAACCATATTTTTCAGCAATCAATTTAGCCTGAGTTGACTTGCCGCAACCAGAGGGACCAATAATAAATAAATTCATAAATTAATAGGTTAATTTTTCATAATTATAACTTTGGACAACATTTTCAATCTTACGGGTTAACTCAATCACCACCGAAACGATAATTAAAATACCAGTGCCACTGATAGAAAGGGTGGTGAGTCCAGTTGCTTTCTGAAGTAATGAAGGAACAATGGCGATTAAACCTAAAAAAACAGCCCCAATGGCAATAACCCTGGTAATTAAATACTGGAGCCGGGTTTGAGTAGAAACACCAGGACGAATGCCGGGAATAAAAGCTCCGGTTTTTCTCAGTTCATCGGCAATATCCTTGGGTTTAAAAATAACTGAGGTATAAAAAAAGGTAAAAGCAACTACCAAAAGAAAATAAAAAATCACATAAACAGAACTATCGGCCCGAAAAGTTCTGGCTAAAAAAGTTCCAAACTGACCGACACCACCTGGGATCCGGCTTAAAAACTGTCCCAACAGAGACGGAATTGTGGCTAAAGAAACAGCAAAGATAATCGGCATTACTCCCGCCGTGTCAACTTTAATTGGTAAAAAAGTAGTCTGCCCTCTTCGGGCATAATGAACCGGCACCCGTAAAACCGCCTCTTCAACAAAAACTACTCCTAAAATGATTATTAATGCTAGAGCTAGATAAATAAATATATTAAAAACATTTTGAGAATTGGATAAATCAGTTAAAGAAAAAGTCTGATAGAAACTTACCGGTAAATGAGAAATAATACTACCAAAAATCATCATGGAAATACCGTTGCCAACTCCGTAAAGATTAATCATTTCTCCCAAAAACACCATAATCATGGTGCCGCTTACCATACTGATCGCCAGAGCTATTAAAGATAATGGTGACAAAGAAATAATAATTTGCTGGGAACGAAGTAAACTGTACATCCCAATTGATTGAATTAAGGCAATCGGAATAGTAGCGACACGAATATATTGATTAATTCGAGCCCGGCCATATTCTCCTTCCTTTTGCAACTCGGCTAATTGAGGAATCACTAAAGCCAATAATTGCATCATTACTGAAGCATTGATATATGGATTAAGACCCAGGGCAACGATAGAAAAATTAGCTAAAGTACCGCCGGAAAACATATTCACCAAAGCTAAAATTTGATTCTGATTAAAAAATTTTTGCATTAAAGCCAAATTAACTCCCGGAACGGGAATATGAGCAATTAAACGAAAGATTACCAACATTGCTAAAGTAAACAAAATCTTTTGACGTAAAACAGGGATTGTTATCGCTTCTTTATAAACTGAAAGAGAGTGGATCAGCTTATTCATTTATTTTTTTTCTAGCCGAGGCTGACATTGGTATATCTTTTAAAACCAATTTCTTCTTAATTTTACCATTAGCTAAAATTTTTACCGGAAAATCAAATTTAACTGTTTCTCCTTCCTTAAAATGGGCTTCTAAATAGTCAAGACTAACTGCCTGAGGTTTAGTCTTGACTCCAAGACGGTGTTTACCGCGCAAAAACGGCAGTCTTTTAATATAACCCTTTTTAACTTTAGTCCCGTCAAAAATAAGGGGAACTTTTCCTCTAGATTTATCACCTTTTTGACCACGGCCACTGGTATGACCTCCCTTTTTTGAGCCATATCCCCGTCCTAAACGCCGAGCTGGTTTATTAGTAATTTTTTCTAAATGTGACAAAATTAAGTTCATTCTTGTAAACAACCAAGGGCTTTGAAGGTAGCCCAAACATTTAACGACTTATTCTTAGAACCAATAATCTTACTTACTATATCCTTAATTCCGGCCAATTCAACCACTGTTCTCACTGATCCGCCAGCAATAATGCCGCTGCCAGCTTTTCCTGGACGAAGCAAAACCACCGCACTTTTAAGTTTAATTTTAATTACCTGAGAAATAGTACCATTAACAATGGGAACCTTAATCAAATTTTTCTGGGCTTTCTTAGTTCCTTTAGCTACGGCATCAGCTACCGACTTAGCTTTCCCTAAACCAACTCCTACTTGACCCTTGCCATCACCTACTACCACTAAGGCCGTAAAATGGATTTGATTACCACCTTTAGTTTTCTTGGAAACCCGTTTTATTTCTATTACCTTATTATTTAATTCGGACGTTTCTTTTTCTTCTGTCATAGTTTTAAACCTCCTTGTCTAGCCCCCTCGGCAACGGCTTTAATCCGGCCATGATAACGGCTTAGACCACGATCAAATCTAACTTGGTTGATATTTTGTGCTAAGGCCAATTTAGCCAATTGTTTACCTAACTCAAACGCTTTTTCTGTTTTAGTCCCCTTAGTTTCCTTAAGGTTTTTAGTTGAAAAAGCAACTAAAGTTCGGCCATTTTGATCGTCAACAATCTGGGCCCAAAGATGCTGATTACTTCTGAAAACACTCAAGCGGGGTATTTCCTGATTATGACTCAGTTTAGCCCGAACTCTTTTAAGACGACGAATTTGATGATCTTTAATTATCATAGTTAAACTTTTGCCTTTTTACCAGCCTTTAACTTAATAAATTCACCTAAATAACGAATTCCCTTACCTTTATAAGGCTCGACTTTTCTAATTTTTCGGATATTACTAGCTGTTTGACCAACCACTTCTTTATCAGCACCACTAATAGTAATTTTAGTATCTTCATCAACCACGGCGGTAATCCCATCAGGTAAAACCATTTCGACCGGCTTAATATAACCAGCCCAAACTTTTAACTGATTACCATTAATCTGAGCTTTATAACCAGTACCTCGAATCTCCAGTTTTTTCTCCCAAGGAACCACTACTCCTTTAACCATATTATTTAATCGGGCCCGAATTGTTCCATGATTAGCTCGAGACTGCCGCTCATCGGTTTGACGACTAACCAAAAGAAGATTGTCCTCTATTTTAACTTCAATTTTAGGAGGAAGATGTAATTTTAAATCACCCTTAGGTCCTATCACCTCTATTTCTCTCCCTTTCGTTATGATTTTTACTTCATTCGGAACAATAATAGCTTGCTTACCAATTCGACTCATTTCTTGAAATTTTTAATTTTTAATTAATTTCAGCAATTAATTTACCACCAAGATGAAGTTTAGCTGCCTGACGTTGAGACATAACTCCCTTGGAAGTGGAAATAATAATTAACGAAGACCGACTCTTACCCCACGGTATACGGCTGGATTTAGTATAAAGAACTCGCCCTGGGGTAGAAAAAAATCTAACTTCACTAACCCGATTGATCTTTGCCGTCAAAGTTTTTCCTTCAACCTTATAACTTTCAATAAAACCGTGTTTTTTAAGTAATTCAGAAATGGCCACTAAATGCTTCGAAACAGGAGCAGTAACTGTTTTTTTTCCTGCCTGTGAGGCATTTTTAAGCCGAATCAGATAATCGTTGACTAAAGATAAGATCATTTTTACCAACTCGCCTTTTTTACTCCTGGCAGAACCCCTTCTTGGGTTAACTTTCTAAAACAAAGACGACAAACACCAAAAAAACGAATATAACCTCGGGGCCGACCGCAAAGCTGGCACCGATTGTGATACCTCACCTTATATTTTAATTTTTTTTGTTCTCTAACTTTTTTTGCTAAAGTAGCCATATTTATTTTTTCTCAAAAACGCAACCTAGGGCAGATAATAACATTTTTGCCTCTTCTTTGGAAGCAGTGGTTATATTCAGGGTAATTTGGATTGGTCTGATTTTATTAACCTTATTTAAATTAATTTCCGGAAAATAAGTCTGATCTTTAATAATTAAACTATAATTACCTTGATCATCAAACGACGTAGTTGGCAATCCTTTGAAATCGCGTAAACGCGGTAAAACTAAATTAAATAATCTTTCAACAAAATCATACATTCTCTTTCCCCGCAGGGTTACTTTTAAAGCCAACGGTTCATTTTTTCTCACCTTAAAGGCTGAGACTGCTTTTTTAGCTCGACAAAGTTTGGGTTTCTGACCGGTAATAGCCATTATCTCCTCGACAGCGGCTTGGAGCATTTCCGATGACTCTCGAGCTTCCTTAACCCGGTAATTAACCACCACCTTCTCAAGCCGCGGTAAAGAAAAAACATTTCTCGTTTTTCCCAACAATTCCGACAATTGTTTATTAATTTCTTTTGGGTCAATCATGGCGGGTTTTAGTTAAACCAATAAGAGCTTGGCATTTTTTACAAAATCGGAATTTTTCCCCAGACTTATCAATTTTATAACCTATCCGAGTTGTTTTTTGACAGGAAGGACAAACCAAGGCCACTTTAGCAACTCTCAAGGGAAATTCTTTTTCGATAATACTACCCTTTTGATCTTTAGTCGCTCTAAGATGTTTCTTAAACAAATTAATTCCTTTCACTACAACTGAATCTTTTTTAGGAAATACCTTGATTACCTCGCCTTCACGGCCCTTATCTTTACCAGACAAAATTTTTACCTTATCACCCTTTAAAATTTTCATTAGATTAATAAACCTCCTTGGCCATTGAAACAATCTTATTAAAGCCCAAATCTTTAATTTCTCTAGCAATGGGTCCAAAAATGCGGGTACCCCGAGGGGCACCGGTGTTATCAATAATTACTCCGGCATTGTCGGAAAAGCGGATATAAGAACCATCCTTCCGTCCATATTCCTTTTTGGTTCTAACCACGACCATTTTTACCTTTTCTTTCTTTTTAACCATACTATTGGGAATAGCGTCCTTAACTACTGCCATTACCGTATCACCTATAGTAGCATTTCGGTGAAAATGACCACGATAAACATGGATAATCATCAAAGATCGGGCGCCACAATTGTCAGCGGCTTTAATGATTGATCTTAATTGTAAACTCATTTGTGTTCTTAATTTTTAACTATAGCTACGGTAGTAAAACGTTTTAATTTAGATAAAGGTCTAGTTTCACGAATTTTAACTCTATTTCCAATTTTAGCTTTTAAATTATTTTCTACATAAACCTTTTTATTACTCCCTATAATTTTTTTATATAGGGGATGAGTCCGAGCTGTAGTCAGCTCTACCACTATTGTTCCTTCCATCTTATCACTGACAACTACTCCCGTAAAAAATTTCCCTTTTTTATTTTTCATCTTTTTTTTCTTTTAATAAAGTTTTGATAAAAGCAATTTCATACCTCATTTTTTTAAAAAGAGAGGTATTTTTAAGATTACCTATCGCAAATTTCGACTTGCTTTCTAGATATTTTTTTCTGGCTTCCTGAAGCAATTGCTCCAATTCAGTTTTGGTTTTTTGCCGATAGGCAATTTTATCAGTTTTTTTCATAAACGGTTAACAATAATTGAAGTCACTGGTAATTTAATGGCGGCTAAACGCAGGGCCTGTTTAGCTTCTTCCTGACTAACACCAGCTACTTCAAAAATAATCCGACCAGGTTTAACCACCGCCACATAACCTTTAACATCACCCTTGCCTGCCCCCATATGACTGCCGCCTTTTTGAGTTATTGGCTTATCTGGAAAAATACGACACCACATTCGACCATTTCGTCTGGTCGCATGAGCAATAGCCCGGCGGGCCGCCTCTAATTGATTAGCCGTTATCCAACCACACTCAGTAACTTTTAAACCATAATCACCAAAGGCAACTAAATTTCCCCGGCTAATACCGCCCATATGACCTCGAAATTGTTTTCGATATTTAGTTCGACCTGGTTGCAGCATAAAATTATTAACCTAAATTTAAATAAACTTTAACTCCAATATAACCAGAGCGGGTTAAAGAAGGACATTCAGCATAATCAATCCGACTTCTAATAGTTGACAAGGGTACTTTACCTTGGGAAAATTTTTCTCGACGGCTGATCTCAGCTCCATTAATCCGGCCGCTTAAAATAACTTTAATTCCTTTGGCGCCAGCTAACATCGCCTTTTCCATCGCTGAAAGAACCACCCGTCGGTAAGGCATTCTTTTAGCTAATTGAAAAGCAATTTTTTCTGCAATCAATTTGGCTGATAAATCAGCATGCTTAAATTCCTCTACCTGAATTTCTAAATTTAATTTAGTGTGATCTTTAGCCATTAACTTATATAATTCCTTTTTTAAAACCTCCAATTCTTTACCGCCCCGACCAATAACCAAACCCGGACGACTAACCACAAGAATAACTCTGATTTTTTTATTAGAACGTTCAATTCTCACGGCTATAACACCAGCTGCATTTAGTTTCTTTTGAATAAAATCACGGATTTTTTTATCTTCCAATAAAAAGACAACGTAATTTTTACCGTCAGCATACCATGACGATTGCCATTTAGGACTATTTTCACCCGTTTCTAATCGATAAGAAATCGGATTAACTTTTTGCCCCATAATTTGTTTCTTCGCCAGTTAAACTAATAATTAAACGGCTATGACGTTTAATAATAATTCCCCGATTAAAACGGTAGCCATGGGAACGATCCATTCTTTTTATTTTAGTCCCCTCGTCCACTCTTATTTCTTTAAACTTTAATGAATCAGGGTTGAGATGATAATTATTTTTAGCGTCAGCAATGGCGTTATTTATTGCCAATTTTAGCATTCGGGCGGCTTTAGTATTGACGAACTGAAGTCGTTTTACTGTTTCAAAAGGATTTAGTCTTTTTACCTCATTCACCAATAACCGCAACTTTCGCGGCGAAATCTTTAAATCTTTATCGAGATAAACAACAGTTTTAAGAGCCATAGTTTAAGTTTTCTCAATTACTCTTTTAACTACTCGGCCATGACCTTTAAATGTCCGGGTTGGAGCAAATTCACCCAACCGGTGACCAACCATATCTTCAGTTATATAAACGGAAATAAACTTTCGACCATTATGAACCTCGAAATGATGACCAACAAACTCCGGAGCAATTTGAGATGACCGGCAATAAGTCCGAACAACACCTGATTGATTTTTGGCTATTTTATCAAATAATTTTTTATCAATAAATGGACCTTTTTTAGAACTTCTTGACATTAAATTACCGCCTTCTCTTAATAATTAATTTATTGGATTGCTTTTTCTTCTTGCGAGTTTTTTTACCCATGGCTGGTTTACCCCAAGGAGTTTTAGGATTCATTCCTACTCCCGACCTACCCTCACCACCACCGTGGGGATGAGCGGCCGGATGCTGAGCAACTCCACGAACCGTGGGCCGAATACCTCGGTGACGTTTTTGTCCTGCTTTCGTTAATTTTAAATTAATATAATCAGCATTACCTACTTGACCAATAGTCGCCCGGCTGTCAGCTTTAAAAATCCTGATTTCTCCGCTGGGCAACTTCACTATCGCCTGATCGTTCTCAATACTTTGAATCAAAGCACTCGTTCCGGCACTTTTTACTACCTGAGCCGGTCTATCTTTTGAATAGGCCAAACCGTGAATAGGAACGCCAACAGGAATATTCTTTAGACAAAGACAATTGCCATCTTTAATGGGGGCATTGTCCGAAGAAATAATCACATCACCTACTTTTAAATTAGTTGGAGCTAAAATATAACCCCGACGACCATTCTCGTAGTTAATCAGGGCAATGGGGGCATTTCGATTAGGGTCATAACCAATCCATTTTACTTTTGCCGTAATATCAATCATATTCCTTGCCCAATCAATTTCTCTCAAAAACCGTTTGGCCTCACCCCCATGGTGGCGAACACTTATTCGGCCAGAATTATCCCGACCGCCTGTTTTTTTTCTAATAGTCATTAATTGTTTAATTTTCATTTTTTAGTTTTTATAGTCAAAATATCAATCTTTTTATCCTTAGGAAGAGTAATAACCGCTATCTTCCTGTCGGTCTTCTTAATTAACCGACGTTGCTGCCAATTAGTTTTTACCTTACCCTTAATTCGTCGGGTATTAATCCTTAGCGGTTTAATACCGAACATCTGTTCAAAAGCAATAGCAATTTGAAACTTATTAGCCTTAGAAGCCACCAGAAAAGTATACCGGCCTTGCTGCTGGTTAATTAAAGCTTTTTCGGTAACAATAGGCTTATTTAAAATCATTTAAAGCTTTTCGAGTAAAAATTAAAAAATTTTTATCAGCCAGATTAAAAATATTAAGGGAATGAAGATTAAGCACTTCAATTCCAGGCAAATTACCAAAAGCCCGTTTAACATTTTTTAAAGGTCTACTAGTAATTATGCCAATTCTACGGCTTTTCGATAATACTTCATTTGTCTTAGAAAGACAAGTAATCAAGCCGTCAGCCATTTTAGTTTTGGCTTCTAATTGAGATAAACCGTCAATAACCATGATTCTTTTATCCTGGGCTAATCTGGCTAAAACAGATAATATCGCTAACCGCCTTTGTTTTTGAGGTAATTTTAATTTAAAATTCTGATTTCCCCGAGGGCCATGAGCTCTGCCACCGCCAACAAACTGAGGGGCTTTAGCTGTTCCATGCCGGGCTCGGCCAGTGCCTTTTTGAGCCCACATCTTTTTGGTTGTTCCCACAACTTCTCCTCGACTTTTAGTTTTTGCCCGGGAGCAACGTTGATTATTTAAAAAAACACGGACTGCCTGGGCAATTAGTTTATCATTGCCCTGTGCCAAACTAATAACCTTCGGTAAGATCATTTCACCACTAACTTCACCTTTAATGTTATAAACTATGAGTTTCATTTTTTATTTTTCCTGATTAAAATCCAGGAATTAGGCGCTCCGGGAACAGGACCGGAAACAATAATTTGATTTTTATCTTTCAACAAAGCAACAATTTTAAGTCCCTTAATCGTTTGAGTTTTATTGCCATAATGACCAGGCATTTTTTTACCTTTAACAATTTTTCCGGGAGTTTGAGCGCCAACAGCTCCGGGGGCCCGAGTCCGATCGGATTGACCACCAGTTACCGGCTGACGATGAAAACCATGGCGTTTTAAAACCCCGGCAAAACCCCGCCCTTTAGAAATCCCGGTTACCATAACCCGATCACCCTCTTGAAAAACTAAATCGGGAGTAATAATATCCCCAACTTTAGGACATTGATCACCGGTAACTTCAAATTCCTTATGGTGATTTTTCCCATACGCCACCTGGACTTTGGTGTTACTAATAATTCTTGTCACAGTTACAGGAATAACTTTTAAGGTAGTTACTCCCTTTTGTTTTGCTTCTTGATCAAAAATTCTTGTCATTGGGCCTTTTTGGGCCATATAGCCACTAATCATTTTACATTTTCACCTCAACTTCAACGCCAGAAGGGAGATCGAGATGTTGAAGACTGTCAACCGTTCGCAGACTGGTATTGCTGATGTCAATCAAACGTTTATGCGTTCTGATCTCAAAATGCTCCCGGGCATCCTTATCAGTATGGGGGCTTGTTAAAACAGTAATGATTTTCCTGGAAGTCGGCAGAGGAATTGGACCTTGAACTACGGCTCCAGCAGTTACCGCCGCCTCAACAATTTTCAACGCCGCTTCATCAACAAGACGGTGATCAAACGATTTTAGCTTAATGCGGATGCGACTACCTTTAACCATAGTTTTTCAAGGTGCAAAATAATTTTTTTATTTAATCACTTCGGTGATAGCTCCGGCACCGACGGTTAAACCGCCTTCCCGGATAGCAAAGCGCTGACCTACCTCCATGGCGACCGGTTTGATCAGGGTAATCTCCACGTTAGTATTGTCCCCCGGCATAATCATCTCTGTTCCTTCAGGAAGTTTAACATCACCGGTAACATCGGTCGTTCCGATAAAGACTTGTGGTCGATAACCGGTAAAAACCGGGGTATGACGCCCACCTTCTTCTTTTTTTAACAAATAAATTTCAGCCTTAAACTGGGTATGGGGCGTAATTGTCCCCGACTTAGCCACTACCTGGCCTCGTTCAATATCGTCTTTTTCTACTCCCCGCAGAAGTAAACCAACATTGTCGCCAGCCTGACCTTCCTCTAACTGTTTGTGAAACATTTCGACCCCGGTTACTACTACCTTTTTAGTTGGCCTCAGGCCGACAATTTCAACCTCATCGTTAATTTTCACCTTACCTCTTCCAATCCGGCCGGTCGCCACCGTTCCTCGACCTTTAATAGAAAAGACATCTTCAATCGGCATCAAAAACGGCTTATCCAATTCTCTCTTGGGTTCAGGAATATAAGTATCGAGAGCTTCAACTAATTTTTTAATAGACTCTACTGCCTCTGGATCACCCTCTAACGCTTTCAGGGCTGAACCACGAATAATTGGCACTTCATCACCTGGAAAACCATATTTTTTCAATAAATCCCTGATTTCTATCTCAACAAGATCTAAAAACTCCGGGTCATCAACTAAATCAACTTTATTTAAATAAACAACCATTGCCGGAACGTTAACTTGTTTCGCTAGAAGAACGTGTTCTCTTGTTTGAGGCATTGGACCATCGGGTGCCGAGACGACCAAGATAGCTCCATCCATTTGAGCCGCACCGGTAATCATGTTTTTGACATAATCATGATGGCCGGGGCAATCAATATGGGCATAATGCCTTTTGTCCGATTCATATTCCAAATGGGAAATAGCAATCGTCACAATTTTAGAGGCATCACGTACTGTTCCTCCCTTAGCTATTTCAGCATAAGACTTTGGATTACCTTGAATTTTGGAAATAGCCGCTGATAAGGTAGTTTTCCCATGGTCAACATGACCGATAGTACCAACATTAACGTGGGGTTTAGTTCTTTGATAAGTTGCCGCCATAATTTTTTATAAAAACAAAAATATAATAATTAGTCTATTTTAGCTTAAAAGACTTTAGAATTGTAGCAGGAGATAAAAAACAATGCAAGCGTGAAATTATACCGTGTTATACCTACTCCTGCCTATTCTTATCTATCTACCAAAATCTTCCAAAGGGATTAAGAATTTCAATCTTGCCAGCCTGGGTATCGCTTAAACCGCAATAAAGTTGAACCTTTTCAAGATAATGTGGCTCATTCTCAATCTTTTGCAAACCGCCGGGCATAATAATATCTTCTAATTCCGGCCTTTTCGCCGGTCCGGGCGGAAAATCTTTTCTAAGGGCAACAATTCTCATATTTGAGAATTGGAAATCCTTCGGATTAAATTCAAAAACCATCGCCGCGTAATGTTTAGAACCGTCTAACTCCATTGAAGCGATATGACCTAAAACGCCGATTCGCCCGTCTTTTAATAAATAAGCATTATCAACTCCACCCCATTCTAATTCTTTGAATTGATTTTCAATAATCCTTGCTTTAGAAATGACATCCTGATTCAAATCTTCCAAAGAATTAATAACTGTAAAACCGATTTTCCCTCGGCCTGCTTTTTCCCCCTGTGGTCGGGTAAAAACACCAATTTTTTTATCAGCTAATTCAACTAGGCGAATATTCTTCATCATCCTCGGTCCTTCGGTAAATTTTCTAAAGTCTTTAAAGTTACTGCCCTGAAAGAAAACTGTTTTATATTCAAGCTCGCCTTCTTTGAATCGAGAAGGGGTAACTATTACTCCGTTTAGAACATACCTATTTTTTATGGTCGTTAAAAAGGGGTCCTGCATCGACCAATAAAAAAGATCTTTAGCTAGCCACCAGCTGTTATCTTTTGGTTCGTAAATAAAGAAGCAGGAAATACTGTTTTTTTCCGATCCGCGCGGCTCAACCCGACCTAATAAATAAAGGTTACCATCCTTCTTAATAGGAGCGCTTATATTATAAACATCTTTTTGACCAACCCCCTTTACTTCTAAAATTTCTCCCCGGACAAAATTCGGTTCGGTTTCTTCATATTTACTCAAAAGCTCCCGGTAGCTTTGGGGTTGGGATTTTGATCCCTGCAATTCCGATTCTCTTAAATTTTTTGGACAGGCATCTGGGATCATCATGGACTGTTAAGACTTCTTGACTCCGGGTTTAGTCAATTCTGCCTGAATTTCGCAGGGAACGGGATCATAGCGCGATAATTCCATATAAAATAAACCCCGACCTTGAGTTAGAGAACGAATAGTAGTCGCATAACCACGGACAGCTTCCAGAGGAATAAAACAATCAATAGTCGTAATACCATAAAGCTCTTTAGTATTACTAATTTGGCCCCTCCTTGACGATAAATCACCGATAACTGCCCCCAAAAACTCTGATGGTGTTTCTACCTCCATTTTCATAATCGGCTCCAAAATCAGCGGTTTAGCCTGTTCGAAAGCTTCTTTGACAGCAAAAGAACCGGCCAATTTAAAGGCCATTTCGCTGGAATCAACTTCATGGTAAGTACCATCAAAAACAGTAACTTTTAAATCAGTACAGGGATAGCCGGCAATAATCCCTTTAGATAGGGTTTCCCGAACCCCTTTTTCAATCGCCGGAATGAAATTAGCCGGAATAGCACCGCCTTTGACGGCGTTAATAAACTCTACTCCCTGACCTCTTTCCTTAGGTTCAACCCGCAGCCAGCAATGACCATATTGGCCATGACCGCCGGATTGATGAATATATTTTCCCTCAGCTTCGGCCTTTTCTGAAATAGTCTCCCGATAGGCCACCTGAGGAGCTCCGGTTTTAACATTAACTCCAAATTCCCGTCTCAACCGATCAATAATAATTTCCAAATACAGTTCACCCATACCGGAAATAATGGTTTGGCCGGTTTCATGGTCATAAAAAACTTTAAAAGTCGGGTCTTCGATTGCCAATTTATTTAAAGCCTGACCCATTTTTTCCTGATCATCGGCTGTTTGGGGTTCAATAGCCAGAGAAATAACTGGTTCGGCAAAACGAATCGGCAGAAGAGAAATGGGCTGATTGCGATCACAGAGAGTGTCACCGGTGGCCGATTCTTTTAAACCAATACAAGCGACAATTTCTCCAGCAAAACCTTCCTCAATCCCTTCCCGTTTATCGGCGTGCATCAAAAGCAGCCGGCCAATTCGTTCGGTAGTTTTTCGGGTGGCATTATAAACTTCAGAACCAGCCTTTAAAACACCGGAATATATCCTAACATAGGATAAAGTTCCCACATGAGAATCAGCCTGAACTTTAAATAAAAGGGCTGATAACGGCTCTTCCCGTAAAGGCTTGCGGGTAATTTTCGCCTCAGTTTCCACATCATAACCTTCAACCGGGGGCAGATCTAACGGTGACGGTAAATAATCGACGATACCGTCCAAAACTGGTTGGATGCCTTTATTTCGCCAAGCCGAACCACAATAAACCGGAAAAAGTTTTCTTTCAATAGTTGCCTTTCTTAAAACTCTTTTTAAATCTTCAACTTTAATTTCCTCATCGTTTAAAAATTTCTCCATTAAAACTTCGTCCTGGCCAGCGATTGCTTCGACCATTTTAGTTCGAACTTCTTCAATTTTATCCTTATCTTCAGGATTTAATTCCTTAGTGGTAAAATTAATCCCCTGTTCATCTTGATCCCAAACCAGCATTTTCCGGGTCATTAAATCAACCACTCCCATAAATTCATGCTCTTTACCAATTGGGTAAACTACCGGAACTGCAGTTACCCTTAATTTTTCCCTGATACTCTTAAGAACTAAATTAATATCGGAGCCGATTTTATCCATTTTATTGATAAAAACGATTCGGGGCACTCCATACCGATCAGCCTGACGCCAAACTGTTTCTGACTGAGCTTGAACACCGGCATTGCCATCAAAAACCATTACCGCTCCATCCAAAACTCGGAGGGATCGCTCCACTTCAGCGGTGAAATCGACATGGCCGGGAGTATCAATAATATTAAAACGGTGATTTTTCCAAAAAGTCGTAATACAAGCGGATTGAATAGTAATTCCCCGTTCTTTTTCTTGAATCATAAAATCAGTGGTCGTTGTCCCTTCATCAACTATACCTATTTTATGGATTTTTCCAGTATAAAACAAAATCCGTTCGGTAGTTGTCGTCTTGCCGGCGTCAATATGGGCAATAATACCAATATTACGGACTTTTTCTATCGCGACGTCGCGGTTTTTAGTTATTTTAATCGCTTCCATAGTTAGTAATTAGTAATTAGTAATTAGTAATTGAAACATAGTATCATATCATAGATTATACAGAAACATGAAAAAGAAAATTGCTATAATCGGCGGAGGAATCGGCGGACTAACTGTTGGATATTTTTTAAAGAAAAAAAATTATGAGGTGACGGTATATGAAAAGGAGAAAGACTTAGGTGGTTTAATGGGGAGTTTTGAAATTAACGGGAAAAAAATTGAAAAAACATATCATCATATTTTTGCCAGTGATACGGAAATTATTAATCTAATTAAAGAATTGGGGTTAGATAAACAACTGATTTGGCGGAATGAAAATATGGCCGTGATTTACCAAAACAAGGTCTACGCTTTTAATTCACCAATCGATTTATTAAGGTTTTCGCCGTTGGATTTAATTGACAAAGTTCGGCTAGGTTTGGTGTCAATTTATTTACAAAAAGAAAATAATTACCAAAAATTTGAAAAAATTAAAGCTTACCAATGGATTAAAAAATATTTTGGCAAAAATGTTTATCGAGTTTTATGGCAGCCACTTCTAAAGGGAAAGTTCGGCAAGGATTATAAAGAAATAAATATGACCTGGTTTTGGGCCAGAATACATTACCGAGGCCATTCAAAATTGGGATATATGAAAGGTGGTTTCGGACAAATCATTAACAAATTGTCCAAAAATCTAAATATAATTTATAAAAATGTAAAGGCAGAAAATTTAAAAGGTTATGATCTGATAATCGATACATCGCCGATAAAATCGGTAAAATATTTAGGAGCAGTAGATGTAATATTTACCAGTAAACAAAACTTATCAAAGTATTATTGGCATAATATTAATGACGAAAAAGCACCATTTGTTGCTTTTATTCAACAGACAAATATGATTGATGATTATGGTAGTCACGTTTACTATATGGGTGGTTATTACCCACAAGATCACAAATATTTTAAAGTAAAAGATGAAATAATTTACCAAGAATTCTTTGAATATCTGAAGAAAATATTTAAAGAATTTGAGGCAAAAGAAATTGAAAAAAGGTGGATATTTAAATTTCCGTACGCTCAACACATGCCCCGCTTCGCGGGAAGTTCCAATAACCAAATTCCAAGAAGCAAATATATTATTCACATGAATTTTGCGCAAATTTACCCGCAGGATCGGGGAATTAATTACGCAGTCAAACAGTCAAGAGAGTTGGCATCACTACTGTAAAAACACAGCAAACTACGTTTATCCAGCGAAATTCCGAAATGTATTAAAAATCAAATAGTAAAGGCGAGGCCAGCCTGCCGGCAGGTAGGTTTCCTCGCCTTGAGTTGAACAACACTGTCTTAAATCGGACAAAAGCGGTCTAGGACTTACATTTGTTCCTTCATTGCCCTCAACCCTTCCTCCAAAGTCTTCATCGCAATTTTCAAAGCCCTGACTTTATCATTGCTGATAGCTAAATTTTTCTGCCAGGGACGGGAGTTAGCTGGCAGAGTTTCTCGATATGCCTTAAGACTAGTTTGGGGAATAAGCTGGGGATCAAATCCCCAAATTTTAGCAATTAATTGGCCCATATCGTAGGGTGATTGACTGGAAGAACCGACTAAATGGAAAATACCAGTAGGTTTATTTTCAAAAAAATATTTAAGGCCCAAGGCGATATCATCAACAAAAGTCGGAGTGATAATTTGATCGGTAAACATCGGCGGCAGACTGTTGGTTTTGAGGCCGTCGATGGCTTTTCGGACCAAATCTTTTTTGTCGCCAAAATTGGCGCGATAAGGAAAGGAAATACGGACAATACTACTAGGAATACCGGAATTTAAAACTTCCTGCTCGGCAAGATATTTGGTTTGGCCGTACCATTCGATGGGATTGGGGGCATCGTCTTCGGTATAGGCACCGTCTTTTTTACCATCAAAAACAAAATCGGTGGAAATATTGATCAAATATTTATTGTACTTTTTGCATAAATTGACAATATTGCGGGTGCCGATAACATTTAGCTGATAACAAAGGCCATTTTCGTCACCGTTTTGAGCCCAGGCCTGATTAGTATCAGTAAAAGCGGCCAAATGGAGAAAACAGTCAAAGTCGGAATTTTTAGCAATAGCTTCTTCCAACTGCCGGGGTTCCAAAATAGAAATTCCCGAAGCCAAGGAAAAATCAACAAAAGTAAAGCTGTTTTTAAATAACTCGACTACCCGCGAACCGACCAAGCCGGACAAACCACTACCGAGAATTTTCATAAAGAATTATAACAAAAATTAGCTATTCTCTAGCTATTTGTTGGCTAAAGATGTTTTGAGTTTATAATTAATTGACAGGAAGATTATTTCATACTATCATTGGTTAATATTTTAACCGATTCTTTAAAAAATATTTGGGAAAATAGGGTTAATAATAAGGTTTTAGTAAAAATAATAAAGAGAGATTTTGATGGTAAATGCGGAAAGTGTGTCGATCGATATGTTTGTGGTGGCTGTAGAGCTAGAGCTATGGTATTAAATAATAATATTCTAGGAGCTGACCCATATTGTTTATTATGTTTATTATGTTGATTATTAAAAAAGCATTAAAAAAAGATACCGATTTTATTTTACAGATAACTCGGGAAAACATGTCTAGTTTGTTGGTTTGGAATGATGAAAAATTCCTTAATAATTTGAAAATAAAAAATATTTATATTGTCTTTAAAGATAGTAAAAAAATAGGTCTGGTGGATTGCGAGAAAATCAAAGGGAATTTGTATATCCATAACCTTCAAGTGAATAAAGAATTTTGGGGTCAGGGTATTGGTAAAACAATTATGGAGTATGTTGATAATTTAGCCAAAATAATGAAATGTAAAAAAATTGTGTTTAGGGTGTCGCAAAATAATAAAAGGGCAATTACTTTTTATGCAAATTTGGGGTTTCACTATTTAAAAAATGACGATAATTCAAATGGATTTTGGGAAAAATTAGTTTAGTGGTAAAGCATAAGACATTGCAGATATGTTGGAATGTGCGTACCTCAACTAATGCTTTGTATAGTCCAAATTATATTGATCCCAAAAACCCAGCAAAATCTATGTATTCATATTATTTGAAACTAAAGGATAATATGATTTGGGGAACTGATGAGCCGTGGACTAAAAATATTAATTATAAAAAAACTTATTCAGATGAGGTGAAGGTTATCGCTGATCTTTTTAAACTTTCGCCCGAAGCTATGATTCGAATTACTATCAAAAATTCTGAAAGATTTCTTTTTGGATAATAATGAACTTAAAATATACCTCTGACGGTGTCGAGGTCGCCGAGAGTTTGGTCTTTGTCGGAGACGATGTAGTCCATTTTGGGCCAAGTAATGGCAAGTTTTGGATCGTTGTAGATAATGCCGGATTCGGAAGTCTGATTGTAAAAATTGTCACACTTGTATTGAAAATCAGCAGTGTCGGAAAGGGCGACAAAACCATGGGCAAAACCCTGGGGAATAAAAAGCATTTGGTGATTTTCAGCGGATAATTCAAACATTTCAAATTGACCGAAAGTAGGGGAATTCTGACGAATATCAACAGCGACATCAAGGACATTGCCGGCGGTGCAGCGAACTAATTTGGCTTGGGCAAAAGGCGGTTTTTGAAAGTGTAAACCACGAAGAACACCTTTAACCGAATGGGAGTAATTGTCTTGGACAAATTTAGTGTCAATCCCGTTGGCGGCAAAAACTTTTTCATTGTAGGTTTCAAGAAAAAACCCACGGTCGTCACTGAAAACATCGGGAATCACCTTTATCAAATCGGGAATTTTATTAGAACGAATAAATTGCATAAAATTATCTCCCGATTTTTTGATAAAATTTTTCCGCTTCCTCTTTAGCAGTCCGCCACCAAGCAAGATTATTTTGATACCAAGCTACCGTTAATTTAAGCGCTTCTTTAAAATCATATTGAGGTTCCCAATTTAACTCTCTTTTAATTTTTCCCCAATCTACGGCATATCTTCGATCATGGCCGGGTCGATCAGCCACAAATTCGATCTGATTCTCATCTTTTCCCATAATTTCCAAAATAGTTTTAGTCAAGGTTAAATTATTGATATTTTCGGTCATGCCGCCGACGCAATAAGTTTCACCAATCCTACCATTCATTAAAATTAATTCGATCGCCCGGCAATGATCTTCGACATAAAGCCAGTCACGGACATACAAACCATCGCCGTAAACCGGCACTTTTTGGCCGGTTAATAAATTGGTAATTATTCGGGGAATAAATTTCTCCGGTGATTGATAAGGACCATAATTGTTGGAACAATTGGAAATAGTAATTGGTAATCCAAAAGAATGGTAAAAGGCTCGAACTAAATGATCGGAAGCGGCCTTGCTGGCAGAATAAGGCGATCGAGGATCATAAACAGTCAATTCATTAAATCTTTGGGATGAATCTAAAGGCAAGGCTCCGAAAACTTCATCGGTAGAAATATGATGAAACCGAATTTTTTTCTCAGCGGCGACATTCAACAGTGTAAATGTTCCTAAAACATTGGTCTGTAAAAATAATTCCGGATCGGCCAGCGACCGGTCAACATGGGATTCAGCGGCAAAATGGACAATAGCCTCAACTCCTTCCATCGCTTGCCGGCAGACAGCCGAATCACCAATATCCCCCTTAATAAACTGATAATGAGAATTACCTTCCCAATCCTTTAAATTAGCCGGATTGGCGGCATAGGTAATTTTATCCAAATTAACGATAAAATCGTCGGGGTGGCGCCGCAACCAATAATGAATGAAATTCGAGCCGATAAAGCCCAGTCCACCGGTAACCAAAAGCTTCATATGGAATTAGTATAACACCTGCTGTTCTCTAAGTTTAGGATATATTATTATTATACCATAATATTATAGGCTTGTCAAGAGCTAAATATTCACAGGATTAAATGTGTCTATTATGTTATAATGCGGCATGGTTGAAAGAAAAAATTTTTTACTCACCAAATTTAAATTTTTAACGGAACGACAAAAAGGTAGGGAAAAGCCGTTTTCGCCCCAATTCAACGAAGAAAACCTGAAGTCAGATTTAGAAGAAGCAACAAAAAAGCTTCAAGCTAAAGTCTTAGTTCAAGGGGAACCAGTGGAAATTATAACTATTGTCAGTGGCGAAAAATATCAACGGGATGATAGAGGTTTATCCCTAAAATGCCTTATCCACAAAAAGAATAAGGAAGATAAGACTATTCTTTTAAATCTGGTAACCTATAACGAATATAATAACGGCCCAAGCGAGCGACAGTTTTTAGAAATGATTTCTTTAGTTGAAGGAACTAAAAAAGGCTATCGTTTTGCCATTGACTTAAATGATTATCACCAAATATATAATGAAACTATTGGAATTACCGTAGTTGAAAATTATGGCAAAATAGAACAAATACGGGAAACAAACATCGGTCGGGGTAAACCCATTCCTAACGAACACCCCTATTCTACTTTTATCAATACGGCTCGTTTAGTGCTTAAAAGTCGTTAGTTAATTTTTCCTAAGGGATAGGTGTTGGAGAAATTGTCACCCGCGGGGTAGGAGTTGCTTCTGGGGCAGCTTTAGCCGTCGGAGTAGCTGTCGATTGAGGAGTTACTATCGCTCCTGTTTTTAAATCAACCCCTATAAGAAAAACAGCATCGTAAGATGAGGTTGCTGGTAACTCTTCAAATTCAGCCTGAAAATCGGGTAATTTAGCTTTAAAATAAGAGGAAGCAGTGGCGATTTTTTCCTTAAGTCTAATAATATTGCCCTTGACATTTTCCTTACTGTTGCCGATAGCTACCGAAGTAAAACCCAATTTAGTTAACATCTCTTTTACCGCCGCCGCTTGACCGTTGATATCGGTGGCATTTAAAACCTGGATTTTAATATCTTTAGCTATTTCTGTTACTGATGGTGTCGGTGTCGTTGTTAGCTCTACTTCTTCTCTCTGTTCTTTAACTGCTGTTGGTCCTACTGGTGAACTTACCTCTGGAGTTCGATTACGGTTGAGAATAAACCAAATAACAATCGAGGCAATTGCCGCTGTTACAATAAAAACGGCGATAATAGGAAGATAATTTTTTCGATTTTCCATAGCTGGTCTAATTATAACACGGGGTAGAGAACCAAATAAACCCAGAACTGGTAAGGGAATATTGCCGGCTTTCCTCCATTCCCGAGCAATTTGAACTTCATCATAAGGAGTTTTGTCTAAAACCGAAGTAGCATTAAGTTCCAGTTCAAACTGGCTTGGCACGAAAATTTTAGAAATAGGATGGGAAAAATATAAGCCAGCATAATTAATAATTTTTTGGATATCTAAACTTGTCCCTTTTAATCCGGCGGTTAAATAAACTTTCTCCTTGTCTGCCAAAAAGAGGGTATATTCATTTTTAGCTATAGGGTAAATTAAAAAATATTCGCCAGCAAAAAATCCAGAGATTACTCGAGAAACAGCTGTAGAAACCGTTTCAAATGATAAGGGATTGAAGGCTAATTGAGTCAAATTAGCTTTAAGAACTTCCATTTTGATCTTGTTACCAATAGAAGCTCGAATAAGAGTCTTATCTGTTCCTGGAAATAATTCATAATTAAGATATTGAGGATCAATTTTAAAAGGAATAAAACTTTCGGCTAGACTAATGACTTCTTTCTTCTCGATGGTTTTAATAACCGAATCGTAAATAAACGATTTGGTAATAATCACATCATCATCAACTAAAACCACTCCTTCTTTTAAACCCTGCTGGTTAACAAAAGCAGTTAAGGGAGCTAAATCTTCAACCGAGTGGGGCTCAAATAGATTTAAATCCCAGTTAAAAACATTATTTTCCTTCCGGTCGAAATAAAGATTAACGCTTTTTCTCTTGACCCAAAGAACCACTTTAGGCTTAGCAAATAATGACATCTCTCTTATAGTATGATGAAAAAATCCTACCAACGCAAGTGGGCAAAAGCTTTGTTGGCTTCTGCCATTCTTTCGACCTCTACCCGTTTAGCCACTGCTGTTCCTTCACCCTTTAGCGCCAACTTAATCTCATCAGCCAATTTTTCTGAAAAGGTATGGAATTGCTTATTAGCTTTAGCTCGAGCGGACTGAATTAACCACCGAATCGCCAAAGAATTTTGGCGATTGCTTTTTACCGGTGTCGGTACTTGATAAACTGCTCCACCAATACGACGCGGTCGAACTTCCACTTTTGGTCGAATATTATCCAAGGCCTGTTCTAATAACATTAGCGCTTCATCACCCATTTCTTTTTCCACCATAGCCAAGGCTTGATAGACCTGTTTCATGGCAACTTTTTTCTTACCGTCAAACATAGCTCCATGAATTATTTTACTGACTGTCACCGAATTATAAATCGCCTCCGGCTCTATTTTCCTTACTTTAGCTCGACCTTTACGTGACATAAGCTTAATTTAAAATTTAAAATTTAAAATAATTAAAATTCTCGAGATTTTTAATTTTTAATTCGTAATTAATTACCGGCTCCCGGGCGTTTAGTCCCGTAGCGGGAACGGCTTTGTTTCCGACCAACCACTCCAGCGGCATCAAAACGACCTCGGATAATATGGTAACGAATACCGGGCAAATCACGAACCCGGCCACCGCGAACGGTAACAATACCGTGTTCAGCCAAATTATGACCAACGCCGGGAATATAAGCTGTTACTGAAGCCCGATTACTTAACTTTACTTTACAAACTTTACGTAAGGCTGAATTAGGTTTTTTAGGCGTCATAGTTTTAACTACCGTAATTACCCCTTTTTTAATCGGATTAAAGCTGGAAACCCGCTTGTTTTCTCGGCTATTAAAAGTACCCCGAAGAGCCGATGCCTTAACCCGCTTAGGTTTTTGTTTTCGTCCTTTTCTAATTAATTGATTAAATGTAGGCACTCTAAACTAATTTCTAATTTTTAATTTCTACTGGAATTAATCTGCCGATAATAACATTTTCCTTCAAACCAATCAAGTGATCCACTTCGGCTAATAATGAAGCTTCGGTTAAAACAGAGGTAGTTTGTTGGAATGAAGCCGCCGACAACCAAGAACCAGTGGTAAGGGCCGCTTGAATCAAACCCAAAAGAACTTTTCGACCTTTAGCTGGTTCACCGCCCTTTTCTTTCAATTTATCATTGGCTTCGGTATAAATCGCCCGGGTAACAATCTGACCGTAAATAAAATTAGTATCACCCGGATCTTCAATTTTTATTTTGTCACTCATTTCTTTAATAATCACCTCGATATGTTTATCGTGAATAACAATCCCCTGGGATTCGTAAACAAACTGAATATTATTAATCAGATACCGCTGGGCTGCTTCCAAACCTTTAATATTTAAGACCTCCCGCACATCCAAGGAACCCGAACATAACTGAGTACCGGCAATAACTAAATCGCCGTCGGCCACCATAAGATTAGTATTAATGGGAACTGCATAGGTAATAATCTTCTTATGGCCATTATCATCTTTGCCTGTCAATTTTATCTCGTAATTATCAAGATTTTCTTTAATTGAAATCCGGCCATCAATCTCCGCAATTGGCGAAGGCAATTTCGGAGTTCTTATCTCGAATAATTCTTGAACCCTAGGTAAATCTTGAGTAACATCGACTCCGATTACTCCCCCGCTATGCTTAGTTCTTAAAGTTAACTGGGTTCCCGGTTCACCAATAGATTGGGCTCCGATAACTCCTACTGGAACTCCGATTTTTACCATTTTACGGGTTGACATATCCCAACCATAACATTTTTGACAAAGACCATTTAAAGATCGACAAGTTAAAGGTGAATAAACATTAACTGCTGAAACATTGCTACTTTCAATCAAGGCTCCTAATCGAGAATCGATTATGTCACCAACTTTAGCTATAACCTTGTTCGTCTTTGGATCAACTACTTCTGACGCTAAAACTCGGCCCAAAATTCGCCGGGCAAAAGACCGCTCTCGACCTTTATCATTTTTTTCAATGGTTAAAAACTTGGTGGTTCCGCAATCTTTTTCCCTAATAATTGCAGCATGGGCGGCGTCAACCAACCGGCGAGTTAAATAACCGGCGTCAGCCGTTTTTAAGGCCGTATCGGCCAAACCTTTTCTTGCTCCCCGTGCCCCAGTTACATACTCAAAAACCGATAAACCTTCACGAAAATTAGATTTAGTTGGCAGTTGAACAATTTCACCCATTGGATCAACCACTAATCCCCGTATACCTGAAAGTTGCTTAATTTGATCCTTCGAAGCCCGCTTAATTCCTGCGGCTGAGATAATCCGAATAGGTGAATCGGTAGCTAAAGTCGCCCATGTTTTTTCGGCAATTTCCTCAGTTACACTCATCCATAAAGTCTGACACAAACGCTTTTTCTCCCCATTCGTAATTAAGCCCATCTTATAATTTCCCTCAATTTCGGCAATTTTTTTATTAGTTTCAGCAATAATTTGATCCTTTTCCTTTAAATACCCACAATCTTCCATCGCCAACGACAGCCCAGAAAGGGTAAAACCCTTGAAACCTATATCTTTTAAATCGTCAATCAGATGAACTGTCCGCAGGCGGCCACATTTCTCCATTGTTTTAAAAATCAAATCATTCATTGATTTGCTTCCAGCTACCGGTTCGTTAATATATTCAAAATTTTCCGGTAAAATAGAATTAAACCAAATCCGACCGTAAGTAGTTCTTAAAAGTTGACCATTAATTCGTACCATAATTAATTCCCTCAAACCGATTTTACCTGCTTCGTAGGCTAACTGAGCTTCTGTTTTATCACTTAAAACCGGTAAATCTTTAAACTCTTCGTCCTTTTCTTTTTCTAAATCTTCCGATCTAACCGAAGTAAAATAGTAACAACCCACCGCCATTTCTTGCGAGGGAACAGAAATAGGCGAACCATCAGCTGGCTTTAAGAGATTACGAGAAGGTACCATCAACTCTTTAGCTTCCTTTTGGGATGATTCTGAGAGGGGTAAATAAACTCCCATTTGATCGCCGTCAAAATCGGCATTAAAACCTCGACAAACACAGGGGTGAAGACGAATAGCTAAACCATCTACCAAAATCGGTCTAAAGGCTTGAATGGAAAGTTTATGGAGTGTTGGCGCCCGATTTAACAAAACATAACTTTTCTTTGTAACTTTCTCCAAAATATCATAAACCTCATTGACTCGATGATCAACTAAATTTTTAGCACTTTTAATATTGGGGGCAATTCCGCTGGTAATTAATTCTCTAAGAACAAAAGGCCGATACATTTCCAAGGCAATCTCCTTAGGTAAACCAACTTGATTGAGTTTTAAATCCGGACCGACAACAATGACCGAACGGCCGGAATAATCAACCCGTTTACCTAAAAGATTTCTTCTGAAACGTCCTTTCTTTCCCCGCAACATATCAGACAATGACCGAGGTAAACGTTTACTGCCCTTGCGTTTATTCCTAGCACTCTTTTGAGCATCAATTAAAATATCGACCGATTCTTGAAGCATTCTTTTCTCATTTTTAAGAATTATTTCCGGTGCTCCTAATTTCAATAATTTTTTGAGACGATTATTCCGATTAATTAAACGGCGATACAAATCGTTTAAATCAGAAGTCGCAAAACGACCGCCAGTTAGCTGCACCATTGGCCGCAGATCAGGCGGTATCACTGGAATATTTCGCAATACCATCCACCCTGGCTCAATACCGTTCTCAATCATCCCGTTTAAAATGCGAATTTTATACATAATTTTCTTTTTCTTCAAACGGGAAGAGGTTTTGCCCAATTCCTTCTTTAGATTTACAACTATTGCCGATAATTCTAATGTTTCCAAAACTTCCAAAATAGCTTCAGCTCCCATTTTCGCCTGATAAAAAAGATCGGCTTTAAACTGTCCCAAATAAAAATTTTCTTCCTCGGTTAAAGTAGTTAGAGTGGTAATACTATTAATTCTTTCCTTGAGATATTTGGTTAAATTGTCCAACCGGCTTTTCTCTGTCAAGGCTTTATTTTCTAAACGCTGAATCTCCTGCTTAAGGCGAACCTCTTGTTCTTCCTGAGCAATATTTAACTGATCTTTATTTTTAATCTGTTCCTTTAATTCCTTCTTTTCTTCAATTATCGACTTGGTAGTAGCTTCAATGGCTTCTTTGGTCTTTTTCTCAATCATTTGGTATTCCTTACCTAAATTTGTTTCTAAATTAACCAAAGCTTCTTTTCTTTTATCGTTATCAACCGCCGTAACCAAATATTTAGTAAAATAAACAACCGCTTCAATCTCTTTTTGGGGAATATCTAAAATAATACTTAAAGGTGAAGGAGTACTTCTTAGATACCATAAATGAACTACTGGAGCAGCTAACGCAATATGTCCCATTCGCTCCCGACGAACTTTGGAAGTGGTTACTTCAACACCACAACGGTCACAAACAACTCCCTTAAATCGAATCTTTTTATACTTGCCGCAATAACATTCATAATCTCGGGATGGTCCAAAAATTTTTTCACAAAATAGTCCGTCTTTTTCCGGCCGCCAAGAGCGATAATTAATTGTTTCAGGTTTAATTACCTCCCCGTGGGACCATTCTTTTACCGCTTCCGGTGAAGCTAATTTAATCTGTAAACCAGAAAAATCAATAATATTTTTAAAATTAAACATGTTTTTCCTCCTCTAAAACTGTCGGTGTAACCTCTTCGGGTTCTTGGGTCTCTTTAACTCCGATGGGATTGACATCCAAGGCTAAACCAGCTAATTCCCGCGTTAATACTTTAAACGATTCAGGCACCGCTGGCTCGGGAATAGGTAGTCCTTTAATGATAGCTTGGAAAGCTTTAGTTCGGCCTTCCAAATCATCAGATTTAATGGTTAACATTTCCTGAAGAATGTGGGCCGCTCGATGGGATTCTAAAGCCCAAACTTCCATTTCTCCCAATCGCTGTCCCCCCATTCTTGCCCGGCCACCTAGAGGCTGTTGAGTTACCAAAGAATAAGGACCTGTAGAACGAGCGTGCACCTTATCGTCCACCATGTGAACTAATTTTAAAATATATCCGATACCTACCACCGATTTATAATCATATGGCTGACCAGTTCGACCATCATAAAGTTGCATTTTTCCGTTGGTTGGCAGTCCTGCCTGTTCCAGTTCTGCCTCAATAACTTTTTCCTCATATTTTCCAAAGACAGGAACAGCATATTTTTTATTCAAATGAAGACCGGCATGAGCCAAAGTAGTTTCTAAAACCTGACCTAAATTCATTCTGGCAATAACTGACAAGGGTGACATTACTAAGTCAATCGGAGTACCATCGGCTAAATAAGGCATATCATATTCTGGTAAAATGCGGCAAATAACACCTTTGTTTCCATGACGACCAGCAATTTTATCACCTTCTTGAATTCGGCGGATTTGGGCTACATAAACTTTGATTACCTTATTGACCCCCGGATCTAACTCATCGCCTCGGTCCTTATCTAAAATATCAACTTTAATTACCACCCCTCCTTCACCATTAGGAACTCGAAGAGAAGTATCTTTAACCTCCCTAGCTTTCTCTCCAAAAATCGCCCGTAATAATCTTTCTTCGGCTGATAACTCTTTTTCTCCTCGCGGCTCCACCTTACCTACCAGAATATCATTGGGGCCAACAGTAGCTCCGATCATTACTAAACCATCATCTGTTAACTTAGATAATTCTGCTTCAGACACATTGGGAATATCTTTGGTTAATTCTTCAGAACCAAGTTTGGTTTCTACCACCTCAGCTACATATTCATAAATTTGAATGTTGGTTAAAATATCTTCCTTTACTAATCGGTCAGAAATTAAGAAAGAATCTTCAAAACCTAAACCGTCAATGGAAGCATAAGCAACTAACAAATTTCGACCAATCGATAATTCTCCTTGCGAAGTCGCCGGACCATCAATTAAAAGATCACCCTTTTTAACCCGATCGCCCACATTAACTACTGCCTGTTGGTTATAACAGGTTCCATAAGGTGAAGTTCGTTCAAACTTAGTAATCGGATACGTTTCTGTTTTACCGTTATGGCTAATAAAACTGTGCTCTGTCCCATCTTCAACTTTGGCCTTTTTATCCAAAGTGACTACTATTTTTTCGCCATCAACATAAGTTACTTTTCCTGAATTAACTGCCTTAACTGTTCGTCCTAAAGCAGTAGCAATAGGTTTTTCCATGCCCGTTCCGACAATTGGAACTTCAGTTTTAATCAAAGGAACTGCCTGGGTCTGCATATGAGAACCCATTAAAGCCCGAGTGGCATCGTCATGATCAACAAAGGGAATTAAGGAAGCAGAAACTCCCACAATTTGGTTAGGGACTAAATCAATATAATCTACCCGATCAATTGGACCTTCAATAAACTCGCCCCGATAACGGATTGGCACCCATTTTTGCCGAATTATACCTTTTTCATCAATTTTAATTCCCAAGTGAGTAATCTGATGATTAAATTCATCATTAGCATCAAGGTAGACAAAATCATCGGTCACCTTATAATCATTACCCATTTTTTGAATTTTTCTAAAGGGAGCTTCAATAAAACCATAGTCATTCACCCGAGCATAAAGGGCCAAATAAGTTACTAAACCAATATTAGGACCCTCAGGTGAACGAACGGTGCAAATTCGACCATATTGGCTTGAATGAACATCTCTAATACTAAAAGCGGCTCTTTCTCGTGAAAGACCACCCTGGCCGATAACTGTTACCCGACGAAGTAAATCCAATTCTGATAAAGGATTAGTTTGATCCAAAATAGCCGATAATTGATTGGAACGAAAAAAGGTATTCAGGGCTGAAATAAGTGGTTGAGGATTAATTATTTGACTGGGAATACATTTCTCTTTAGTTGAAATTAAGGACATTCTTTCCTTAACCATTCTTTCAAAACGAACCAGTGCCGGCCGGAGAGCAATTTGAGCCACTACCTCTCCACAACAGCGGAGACGGCGATTGGCTAAACTATCGATATCATCTAATTGTGTCATCTCTCCTTTCTGCAACTTAATCAAATAACGAACCGTTTCAATTAAATCTTCTTCTCTTAAAACCCAATTTTCTTTATTATTATCATCAAAATTAAAACCAAATTTTTTGTTAATTTTAAACCGACCAACCCGTCCTAACTCATAACTTCGCAAGTTAAAAAACCTTTCGTTAAAAAATCTCTGAGCATTTTCCATCACTACCGGCTCACCAGGATGTGACTTTTTATAGAACTCAATCAGAGCTTCCTCAGCCGATTTAGACGGATCGGCTGCCAATGTACTTTCAATAAAATTACCAAACTCCGCTATTAATTGTTTGTCATCTAAACCACAGGCAGCCCTTAAAATAACGGTAGCCGGAAATTTTTTTCTCTTGTCAATTCTGGCAAAAATAACGTCTTTCTTGCCAACAAAAAACTCCAGCCATGAACCATGAATCGGTCTAATTTCAGCATTATAAAGGACTTTACCAGTAGTCGGATCAGTTTCTCCAGTGAAATAAACCCCGGGAGAACGGACTAATTGATTAATAATGCCCCTTCTAATTCCACTGATAATAAAGGTTCCCTCTTCCGTCATGGTGGGTAGATTTAAAAGAAAAACATTCTCACTTGTCTCAACTCCTGTTCTTTTATTAAGAAGTTTGGCTTCTATTCTTACCGGAAGAGCATAATTAATACCTTTATGTCGAGCTGTTTGGGGAGCAATTAGAATTGGATCATAACTTAATTTACCCAAAGTTAATTCCCAATTATTACCAGTATAATCAGTAATAGGTGAAATTGACTGGAGTATTTCCTCAAAATCACAATTGAGGAAGCGCCGCCAAGACTGTTTCTGCACTGCCACTAAATCAAGCTCCGGAAGATTTGGATACTGTCTACCCCAATTAAGCCTTTTAGCCACGCTCATTAAAATTTAATTTTGAAGTTTTATTAAAAGAGAAAGGCTCTTTTCAGCCTTCCAAATGCCTTGTATTATAACGCCCATGTCAAGTCAAAGCAACAACTAAATCATAGATTGTCAGAAACCCAATTAAAACCCTTCTGCTAGCCGGCTGGCAGACGGCTCTCCTTGACAGAGGAGCAAGGCAAAGTATATATTTAAATCATGAAAATTACCAAAAAAGTTTTAGGGATTTTGTTTCTCTTGTTAATTTCTCCTAAATTGACTTTGGCCGGCGGTTTTACCGTCAGTTCTATTGGCGGCGTCAGCACCAATAATATTCAGGTAAGTAAATTTTGGCATACTTCTCTCCAACCGACTTTTAGAGGAACGGCTTTGCCTTCGAGTAATGTTACTATCGATATTGATGGAACGGCGATTCAGGTCGCAGCCGATTCCAGTGGTGATTGGGTTTATACACCGGCAGCAAGTTTAACCACGGGTGCCCACCAGGTAACCTTTACCAACAATGGCTCAACCCAAAAAATAACCCTAACTTTAGGAGATTTAAGTGGAATGGATGTAGGAGGAATCAGTAGTTCTACCAGCGCCACGCCGGCGGCGGGAGTTACCTGGCCAACAGTCTTAATCCTTTCTCTGGGTGGATTCAGTATCGTTCTGGGATTAAAATATCGGCATGCCCAAGTTCTATCTTAAAACATTTGGTTGTGCCCAAAATACGGCCGATTCAGAGCGGATAAAAGCATTTTACCAACACAAGGGGTGGCAGGAGGTGGTTGATTGGAAAAAGGCGGACGAAATCATCATCAATAGCTGTATTGTTAGAGAATCGGCTGAAAACAGGGTCTATGGTTTAATTAATAACATAAGAAAAAATTCAGTCGCAAGAAAACCTAAAATTATCCTCACCGGCTGTTTGGCCGCTGTAGCTAAACAAATAAAAGGAGTCGATGAAATCTTACCGATAAATCAAATTGCCACCACCGCTGAACCCCTTAGGTGCAGACAGAAAACAGCTCTCATTTCGATTACCAGTGGCTGTAATCACTTTTGTTCCTACTGTATTGTCCCCTATACCAGGGGAAGAGAAGTTTCTCGACCTTCAAAAGAAATCTTGAAAGAAATTGACCAGGCAATTAAGGATGGTTTTAAAGAAATCCTATTGATCGGCCAGAACGTTAACTCGTGGAATAATAACAAATTTCCCCAACTTCTAGAAACTATTGCCAACCGACCGCTTAACAAAATTTCGTTCGTTTCAAGCAATCCCTGGAAATTTTCCGATGAACTTATTAAGGTAATTGCCAGACACAACAATATCGACCGCCTTATTCATTTACCATTGCAATCAGGTGATGATAAAATCTTAAAAAAAATGAACCGAGGTTACACCGCCGCCGACTATTTAAATTTAATTGAGAAAATAAAAAGCAAGGTAAAAAATTCCAAATTCTCCACTGATATTATCGTTGGCTTTCCGGGTGAAGATGAAAAAGCTTTTCAAAACACAGTCAAACTCTGCCGTCGTGTCGGTTTCGAAATTGCCTATATCAACAAATATTCTCCCCGGCCGGGAACAATTAGTGCCAAAATATACCCTGATAATGTCCCTCAAACAGAGAAAAAAAGAAGGTGGAAAATATTAAATGAATTGATTAATAAATAAAAATTGGAATTTACTTTAAATAATTCTCAATATTTTCCAAATGTTCTTGGTAGGTTTTAGCGTAATGCATCTGGCCGTCTTTGCCGGTGACATAAAAAAGATAATCACTCGCTGTAGGATGAAAGGCGGCATAAAGAGAATCATAACCCGGGTTACAAATTGGACCTGGTGGTAATCCTTTATTTTTATAGGTATTATAAGGAGAAACAAGATTAATATCGTCAGCTTGAAGTGGTTGCCAATAAACCTTTGGATTTCTGAATGTATCCCGGGCATATTGAACCGTAGCATCAATCTGAAGAGCTAAATTAGCTTTTAAACGGTTAAGTAAAATACCGGCAATCATCTGTTTAGTTTCTAATTGCCGTCCCTCCCGTTCTAATAACGAAGCTAAAATAACAATTTCTTGATCACTCATCAAGTTAGTTGCTCCCACTTTGGCCTGAGCTAACTTTTTGTCAAAATTATCCTTAATTACCTGTAAAATATCATTTGGAGTAAAATATTCCGGAATTAAATAACTATCCGGAAATAAATAACCTTCCCACTCCTTAGAAAAACGAGGAGTAATTTCCTCTACCCGAGAGCCGTCGATAATCCTTAACCAATAATCAGTTGAACCGCCATGGGAAAGCCGCTGCACTATAGCTGCTGTTGACAAATTTGGCGCCAGTCGAAACTTACCGGATTGAATTTTTTGTTTCAAACCTAATCTGAAGGTATAAAAAAGAAAAACATATTTATTCCTAATCAAGCGGCTTTTTTCTAATCTGGCGGCAATACTGGTTAATTTCTCCCCTTGATTAATAACAAAATCTTTGGGTTGATTCTCAGAAGATACCGGCAAATTACCCCAAAGAAAAAACCCACCCACCACTCCTAAACACAAAATTAATCCCAAGAAAAGAACCCATTTTTTCATTAGATTTCCGAAAATAAAGCCCGACGATAATTCTTTTGATTTCTAATATAAATCCGGCCGCAACGACAAGTAACCGTTATTTGACCACGGACTTTTTTTTCCACCCCTTTTTTGAGGGAAGCACCGCAGCCAACACACCGGCCTTGAGATAATAAATAGGCCTGAATCGGAGCAATTAAATTTTTTATCATATCGCCCTCCTTAAAATAACAGCGGCCGCAATTGAATCAATCCAAGACTTATATTCTTTCTTTGGCCTTTTATTATTAATATAAATCTGGTCAGCTTCAATTGTCGAAACTGCTTCTTCAATAAACTCGACCTTTAATTTTAACATAGTCGCCAGTTTGTCACCAAATTTTCTGGTCTGGGCAGCTACTTCACCCTCACTTAAACCAAGGTATATTTGATCAATTTCATAGTCCCGAACCAACCGGCGGAGATTATTGAAAAGATTTTTGTCGTTTTTAAGCGGTAATATTGGTGAAATAATTCCCTTAATTGCTACTGCCAATCCAATTCGTTTTGAACCATAATCAATAGCCAAATAATTCATTTAGTAAATAAGGCAAATCATTCGACGATTCTCGCCCTAACTACCAGCCGGCGAAGATAAGTCCCCGGCGGTGAACAAGTAACTAAGGAAAGATAACGACCATCATAGCGCTGTTCTAAAATAGAAAAGTCGGTAGCTTTCACTTCAAAAACATCTTCTACTAGATAAGTATAGTGGACTCGGTCAAAATAAACGATGATCTGATCGCCTGGAATTAATTTAAATAAAGTTGAAAACACTGTCAAATAAGATTTGGGATTGAAAAACTGCGGTAAAACCGAATGGCCAAAAATAACTGCATTACCTCTTTGACCTGGTAGAGCTGTTTGGGGATAATGGATAATGCTTTTCTTTAAATCCTTACCACCGATAGTTACTTCGACATCTTTTATCCCTAATTTAGGAATAGATAAAAGATAACTTCGATGATCAGTTTCGCTTAAAAGCTCCTGTGAATAGGCCGCTGTTTGACCATTGTTTTGAACAAACCAATTGGAAAGCTGAGTAAAATCAACTGCTTCAGCCATAATACCTTCTTCATTGTTATAAAATTTGACGGAAAGTGGACTTAAAATAGGTTGGAAGCGACGGCTGTAACCCCACTGAAAATACGTTAACGGGTAAAGAACGAAAAGAAAAGATAAAATACCAATGACTAAAAAAATAAAAGACAAATAATTTTTAGCCGCTGGTTTAGATTTTTTGGCAGGTTTTTTTTTCAAATAAACGTAAGCCATTAATTTATTCTAGAAACAAGATTAATCCGACTCTTAATAATTGGCAAAGGAAACACCTTACCAATCATTGGTAAATTAGACCGAATTTTCCAACTATAAAAATAATCGCAATTATTTTTAAAATAGTTTAGGGCGGAACTCCAGGTTCGACCAACAATCTTTGATTTTATGCCCTCTAGATCTAATTTAGGGGCAACTGAACCGGTAATAGTTAACTGACCAATCGCTCTCTGTTCATCGCTTTTTTCTTCCGTAAATTTCAATTGGTAAACCATCTGCTGGTAGTCAGCTTGATCATCTTTGGTTTCAATTAAAGAATAAATAATTTCATCCTTTTTGGCCGAAGGAATAACAAAAACAGTCATTGTTAATTCCTGAACTGCCGATAATTCATCAATTACTTCACCAACATTGCGATTAAATTCAATTTTCTTGGATTGAGTTCTAACAGTCTCTGGCAAGGCCCCGGCCAAATTATTAATATCTTTTTCAATTTTTTCTTTAATAGTTGTTTCGACTGCTCTCTTTAGGCGCGATTCTAGTTCTATCTTATCTTGACGGTCAACAACTTGGACTTCCTGCCGACTACCACCGGTAAAATCTGCTTCGGTTCTGGCTATTAAAACACTCTCGGGATAATCTTTAAAAACCAATTTTGCTCCCTGGGAAAGATTAAACTCCGGCCCAATATCGACCGCCCCAACCACTGTTTTAGTCTGACCCAGTTTAAGTACTGCCGGCTCTTGATTAAAATCTAAATTGCCGCCGGCAACTTGAACCGGAGTTAATAACTCAAACTGTTTATTGTCAGCAGTCATCAAAATTGTTCCAACTGGCAAATTTAGCACTTTTTCCTCCTTATTAAAAATAACAACACTCCCCTTGGCTTTTTCCCCAACAGTTTTTTTACCGGTTGTAGGAACCTTGTCGCTAACTTTGAGATTAAAAGATTGAATTACTGCCGGAATTACCCTCGATCCGGGACTGAAAGTGGCTGTTTGGGAATCTAAAGTAACTGGTATAGTTGTTTCCAAAGGCAGGGGTTTTAATAAAAGGACAATTTCTACCCGATTTAACAACCATAAGCCAAGGAATAATAGAGGGATAAAAGATAAAAACCAAAGAAAAGCATTTAGTTTTAATTTTAATCTCAATTTAATTTTGGGTAATTTGGGCCTTATTTTAGGTTTTAAGTCTAGTTGAGCCATCGGCACTTCGACTGGAGGGGAGGTTGTCTCGGGAACTACTGCCGTCGGTGGTTCTACTTCGGCCGGCGGTTCCATTGATAAGGCTGTTTCAGACTCGACTGGCGGCAATGATTCGACTGCTGCTGGTTCAACTTCAGCTGGAGAGACTGCCTCTTCTGTCGGTCCTAAAGATCCCGACTCTACCGGACCAATAATCTGTTTATTAATAAAACTAGCCCAAATTCGGGTAATTTCCTCCAAACTTAAAAACTTTAAATCGGGTAAATGAAAGAAAATATCACCAATCTTTTTACCTATCCAAGGGTAATTCTTGATATCATCTATCGGCAGATTGGGAGTATCACCAAAAAAAATCAATAGAGGTGGTAGGGTCGATTGGGACGAGAGATTAGCTAAAACATTTTCAATCGCTTTGGGAGAAAAACCGTCGCTAAAAGTTTCATGAAATCGTTCTTTTACTTTGCCAAAATAAACCAAAGAAAGATTAAATTGACGTCGGCCTAGATTAATTAAAATAAAACTATTACTAAATGACTCGTCATTTTCAACTGATTCGACTAGGGCTTCATCATTACCGATAAAACCCAACGGTTTAAATTTAAGTTTCTTACAAATCTCTTCGATTAGTTTAAATTTGGCTGCCGTAATTTGACCATCGATATCAATCCAAAAAGGAGAAAGAATAAAAGCGGCTAACTCCGGCTCAGCTGCTTCCTCAATAGCCGCCATTTGGGCTGTTTCACTTAAGGAGGCATCTACCGCCAAAATCAGCGACTCTTCTGAATCTGGCTCATATATCTTTGGTTTACCGGTAACAATACGTTCAAATTGATTTCCGGCAAACAAAACCAAAGAAACATTAACCTCTTCCTCATCGATAGCAATCAGCCAATAGTTATTAGTTGCCATTATTTAAGGATAGCATAGAGACGGCGTTTTGAACTGCCGGCTGACTCTTCCTTAATAATTTTGAATCGACCCAAAACACCAGTTCTTTTAACATGAGGGCCAGTGCAAACTTCTCGGCTGAAATTACCAATAGTGTAAACAGAAACTACGGCTGGATATTTATCACCAAAAACAGCCAAAGCACCCGATTTTTTCGCTTTGATTAGGGTCATATTTTTACTGACAACTGGTAAATCAGCCTGAATCATTTGGTTAACCAAATTTTCCACTGCCAATATCTGTGCCGAAGTTAACTTTGAGGGATAAGTAAAATCAAAACGCAGTCGTTCAGGGGTAATATTGGAACCAGCTTGATGAACCTGATTACCCAAGAGCTGTCTTAAACCCGCTTGAAGTAAATGGGTGGCTGTGTGATATTTTGTTGTCATCTCGGAATTATCCTTTAAACCACTTTTAAACGCCCCCCGATCAATGGTTTTCGATTTTCGCTGATGTTCCTTTCCAGCTTGATCAAATTCATCTTTATCAATAACTATACCCAATTCTTCTTCGATTAACTCTAAAGGAAAGCCATAACTTTCATAAATTTTAAAGGCTTCCTTGCCCGTCAAAGTCTGGTAATGTTTTAATTCTTTCAAACCTAATTCTAAGGTCCTTTTAAATCTCTTTTCTTCATCCTGGACTACGTTGATAATATCGGGATTATTTAATTCATCGTAGTTATCTGCATAATTATCACGATTATCAATAACAGCCTGGACGATTGGCGTTAAACTTTCAATAGCCAAACTTTTGGCTAATCGGACTGATTTTCGAATTAAACGGCGAAGGACATAACCGCCTTCTTTATTACTTGGTTCAATGCCATCGGCAATGAGAAATACTACCGCTTTTAAATAATCAGCTATGATTTGAACCGAATTTAACGACTGATTTTCCCCTTTCCTTAAGACTTCGATTGTCTTAATAATCGGTTGCCAAACAGAAGTTAAATAATCATTATTTTTCCCATCTAAAGCGGCTAAAATCCGTTCGACCCCCATGCCGGTATCAACATTTTTCAGACCAAGATCTCGATAATGACCTTGGCCATCAGTATAATGATCCATAAAAACATCGTTCCAAATTTCAAGGTAGCGGCCAGATTTTTCCCCGATCACAAAGGGAACCTCAGGCTGATTTGACTGAAGATCAATAAACATCTCGGTATCGGGGCCGCCTGGACCGGCTACACCTTCCCGCTCCCACCAATTAGTTTTTTTTCCCAGAGTTACTAAATGATTTTCGGGTATTCCTAATTTTTTCCAAATTTTTGGTGTTTCTTTATCAGATTGATAAACCGTTACCCAAATAAAGCGAGGATTAAACTTTAAAATTTGGGTTAAAAATTCAAAACTCCAACTGATAGCCTCTTCTTTAAAATAATCGTTTAAAGACCAATTGCCTAACATTTCAAAAAAGATATGGTGTCGACCGTCACCGACGCTATTAATATCGCTTGTCCGTAAACACCGCTGGAGACCCACTAAACGCTTGCCTAAAGGATGGGGTTGACCCATTAAATAAGGCACCAGAGGATGCATGCCGGCGGAAATAAAAAGAGTAGAAGAATCGTTCTCGGGGATAAGGGAAACATTGGGAATTTCCTGATGACCTTTGGCTTTAAAAAAATCAAAATACTTCTCTTTTAACTGCCGAGCTTTCATGAGGGCATTATACCGTATTTTTCCTCTTTAATAAAAGCAATTAGTTAAACTTACTTCTTAATTTTCTTAGGTTGAGAGTTAAATTTAACCGAGGGTAAAGATTCCAAAAACTTGGTTAAAAATTTGCCGCCGACGCTGAATAAATTGGAAGCTACTGTTACTAAGCTGGTTACCTCTTTGACATCCTTCAAAATCCCAATCAGATAAATACCAGCCACCACAATCACCACCGTGACGGCAATCAAGCTAATAATTAAAATAATCGAAGCGGCATCCATCTTGCGTTAGTATAAACTAATTAAAGAGATTCGACAAGTTGATCAAGAGACGTCGGATAACGGCCGGTTAAACAGGCTGTACATAACTGATTTTCTTTTAAACCAATCGCCTTAGTTAAACCGGCTAAGGTCATATAAGTAATACTGTCGGCCCCAATATACGCTTCAATTTCGGTTATTTTCCGTTTATAAGCTACTAATTCGGCTGGATCTGGAAAATCGACTCCATAAAAACAAGGATAAATCAACGGGGGACAAGTTGATAATAAATGAACTTCTTTAGCCCCTCGGCTCCTGATTCTCTGAACAATACCCCGGCTGGTTGTTCCCCGAACAATCGAATCATCTATCAGCAAAACAATCTTATCTTTAACCACACCTTCAATAATTCTCATATTACCGGCAATTTCTTGGCGACGAATAGCTTCATTAGGCTTAAGAAAAACCCGACCGATAAAACGATTTTTCTCCAAAATATCTTTATATTGATACTTCAGCCGCTGAGCAAAAGCTAAACTAGCCGGGCGGGCAGTTTCCGGCACTGGCGCCACAATAACCTGCCGTTTTCCCCGTGATAATCTCTCATATAGAGGACTTTGACTGTAAATTTCCGCCAGTACTTTCCCTAAATTCCACCTTACTCGATTGACGCTAATATTTTCAATAATTGAGGTTGATCGGGAAAAATAAACCCATTCAAAAAAACAATGGGCCCGTTTTTTCCGGTTTAAAATTTTTCTCTGGCAATCTAAATTTTTGCTGATAAAAATAGCTTCGCCGGGTCTGACGTTGCTAACCGAATCAACCAAACTCTCGATAGCCACCGATTCTGAAGCAAAGGCATAAGCTTTAACCCGTCCATTCCAGGTTTTCTTCCCCCAAACGAAAGGGCGAATTGCATGGGGATCACGAAAAGCAAAAAAACCGGCATTGCGGATAACCGCCACCACCGAATAAGAACCATCCAGTTTTTGCATGGTTTTTTTAGCAGCGGCAAAACAGCGTTGGGCTATTGGCCCAGTTTTACGATTGAAATAGTAGGCAAAAACCTTCAAAATTGTTTCGGCATCACAATCAGAATCGCAATAAATCCGGCTGTTTTCAAGCCGCTGCCGCAGTGATTTCTCATTATAAATATTGCCATTGTGAGCTAAGGCAATTCCTCCCTGATCGAGATAAAAAGGCTGAGAATCCAGCTTGCCGGCAGTGGTCGGATAACGCACTTGACCGATACCCATTGACCCCTTTAAACCTTCAACTTTTTTCCAATTAAAAACTTCTGCTACTAGTCCTCGACCTTTGACTAAATAGACTTGGTTTTCATCAGTAGTAAAAATACCAGCGTTATCCTGACCCCGGTGCTGAAGATTTAGTAAGCCGTTATACAGGTCAAAACTGACCTGCCGACCCGGAGCGATGAGACCAATAATGCCACACATGAGTCAATTATAACCCCTCCCCTTTCACCAATCTCAATTGAATTTATTTTCCTTTCTTTACCCATAAATTATTTATTTTCTCAATTACTAACATAGAATAGTTGGGGCAAAATAATAATATACCGGTTATTTAAAAACAAACTCATCCCGGGAGACTTTCCCGGAAACAGATTGGGCCTCAACCACAATTTTATTGTCTTTTGGTGGATAATTTAAACTCTTACCAAAATGACCTTTTTCATCAACAACTACCAAGTCACCATTAATCTTGACCGTAGCATCATCAGCCGTTTCTCCCGATATTTCAACCGTTTCACTAGCAACCGGCAAAGACGGCCAATTGATCTTTAAAGGCGGCGGCGAATTATAGCGATAATATTCAAAAATTAAATAAGCGGCAAAAAGGAAAATGCCGATATAAATAACACAAATAAAAGTGAATTGGGGTGTAAAGCTGAACTTCTCCCGGCGCCATGAGGCCGGCTTGGTTTTAACGTCAAAATCGCGGTGGAAAAGGGACAAAATATAGTCACCGTTCAGACCTAAATACTGGGCATAATCTTTCACCATCAACGAGCAGTAGGGTTCGGCTGGAAAATTTTTTTTATCTTCAGTTTCAAAAGCCTGAAGGTATTTGACTGGAATTTTCGTTTTCCGGGCAATTTCCTCCAGAGTTAATTCCTTCTCCAAGCGGGTAGTAGTCAAAATGCCAGCAGCTCGATACATACAATTTTAATTCAAAATTTAAAATTTTTAATATCTATGACCAGCCTGCCGGACGGGCAGGTCTATGATCTAATTTGGCGATGGGGAATCAAAATATCCCGAGGTTTGGCTCCTTTCGACGGGCCAACAATACCTGCTTTTTCCAGTTGATCAATAACCCGAGCCGCCCGGGCATAACCCAAGTTAAGTCGGCGCTGTAAAAATGATGAGGAAGCTTGACCACTCTCAGCAATCAATTTAACGGCTTGATCAAAAAGAGCATCCCTCTCCTCACCATCAACCGAAACAATATTTTTGCCGGCCGTACCCTTACCGGTAACTGGTTGGCTGACAATCTCATTGTTATAATTCGGTTGTTGTTGAGATTTGACAAACTCAATTAATTTATCCCGTTCTTTATCAGAAACAAAGCAACCCTGAACCCGAATTGGTTTAGCCAATTCAGGGGGAATATACAACATATCACCCCGGCCAAGTAACTTTTCCGCCCCGGGTAAATCAAGAATTACCCGAGAATCCATCATTGAAGTTACCGCAAAAGCAATTCGGGTAGGAATATTAGCCTTAATTAGACCCGTAATCACATTAACCGACGGATGTTGGGTAGAAAGAATCAAATGAATTCCAACCGCTCGGGCCATCTGGGCAATTCGACAAAGAGCCTCTTCGACTTCTGTCGGTGAAGCCATCATAATATCATTTAACTCATCAATGATGATAAGAATATAAGGCATAGAAACAAAACCGGCTTTTTCATTTAAAGTCTCAATATTACGAACACCAGCCTCGGTAAGTTGACGATAACGGTTTTCCATTTCTTTAATTGTCCATTTTAGGGCTGAAATAATTTTTTCCGGCTCAACAATTACCGGTTGAAGCAAATGGGGAATATCATTATAAGGTGTTAACTCAACTCTCTTGGGATCAACTAAAATCAGCTTTACCTCCTCTGGACTGGCTCGAAAAAGAAGGGTGCAAATCCAAGAATTAATACAAACTGATTTACCTGAATTAGTTTGACCGGCAATCAAAACGTGGGGCATTTTGGCAATATCAGCCACCTTTGGTCTACCAGCCACGTCTAAACCTAACGGAACCATAATTTTAGATTTACTTTGCTTCATTACCTCCGACTCCAAAATAGCCCGCAAAGGTACGACTTGAAGGCTATGATTAGGCACTTCAATTCCTACTAAAGATCGGCCGGGAATAGGAGCTTCAATCCTAACCTGACCGCCCGGAGCTGACAAAGCCATGGCCAAATCATTACTTAAGGAAACAATTTTAGCCAATTTTGTCCCCAAAGCTACCTCTAAGGCATACTGAGTAACTGAGGGGCTGTCGTTAATTTCAACTACTTTAGCGGTAATACCGAAAGAATCTAGAGTCTCTTCAATAGTCTTGGCATTCTTGCCAACATTACCCCGATCGGCTGGCGCCCCCAAACTGTTATCAAATAAAGTTATCGGCGGATATTGCCAAATTTGATTACTACCTACCGGCACCGGTGATTTAAAGGGGGCATTAATAACATAATCTTCTATCTTTACCTGCTTTTCATCCTTTGTTTCGTCTTTAGGCGGTAAGGAAGAACCCAACCGAGGCACTATTTTTTCCCTTCTTACCGTTGATTTAACTCCACTACCAACGGTATATTTTTTAATGGCTTTAAAAATCTTCACGCAAAATTTTACCAGCTGGGCAACATTAGTATCGAAAAGAATAACAAAACCGGCAATTAAACAGATAAAATAAACTATCGAACTAATTAGTTCGCCAAAGGAATTGATTAATAAGTCACGGCAATAATTACCAACGATACCGGCTCGAAAAAGAGAAATCAAAGCAATAAACATGATTACAAACCCTAAAAAAATATTTGGTTCTTTCAGAGGAAATTTAACTTTAACAAAAAGAAAGGCGGTAAGTAGAAATAAAAATGGAATAAAAACAGCTAAAAATCCGAAATAATTCTGTAATGTTAAACTAATTTTAGTCGGTATTGGTCCGATTTCTAAGAAAGAAAAAACCGTGATTATTGCCGCCATGAAAAAAAACAAAAACAAAATAGTCTGGAAAGTTTCTCTTTTTATTTTAAAAAGAGAAAAAAAACGGCGTTTTCTTTTTCTACCTCGTTTGGCCATATTTCAGTATAGCATCATCAACCGGAATTATCTTGATTTTATTGCTATTTCGACGTTTTATTTCTATTCCGCCGGCTTGAAGACTTTTGGATGAAACAAGCCAGCGCCAGGGCAAACCGATTAAATCCGCATCGGTCAACTTAACTCCCGGAGTAACTTCCTTCCGATCATCAAAAAGAACATTGTTCTCACCCAATTTATGGTAAATTTCTTCGGCTTTGGGATCAAGACCGACTAAATGAATCGGATAAGGCGCTGCTACTTCCGGCCAAATAATCCCCCGGTCATCATGAAAAACTTCCACCAAGGTCCCCATTAGACGGCTTGGTCCCAAACCATAACAACCCATTAAAACCGGTCTTAACTCTCCCTGTTCATTGGTATAATTAAAACCGAAGGCAGCACTGAATTTAGTTCCCAGCTTAAAAATATTGGCGACTTCGATCGCCTTTTTCTCAACTAAATTGGCCGAATTACATTTAGGGCAGGTTTTTTGCTCTTCAATCAATTCCTTATTTACCGCCACTTGGCATTGATCACAAAGATAAATTAAATCTTCACCGGTTGGGCAAATAGTCTGAAATTCATGAGAATATTTAGAAAAACTACCGCCGGAGGCATAAGTTAAAAAAGTAATTTCGCCTAAATTAAGGCGATTAAAAATTCTTCGGTATGTCTCAATCACCTGATTATAAAACTTGTCCAAGTCTTTTTCGTCGGCATGAAAAGAGTAGAGATCTTTCATATTAAATTCCAAATTCCGTAATAAACCGGATTTAGCCCGAGGTTCATGCCTAAATTTTTCTTGAATTTGGTAAACAGCCAAAGGTAAATCCCGATAGGAAAAAACGTATTGCTGAACCAAAGGGGTAACAACTTCCTCATGGGTTGGATTTAAAACCAGCTGACCCAGCCGATAAAGAACAGTCAATTTATCGCGGCCGGTTTTCTGCCACTTCTGACAAGAGGATAAAACCGGCAGTAAAATCTCCTGAGCCCCCAATTGATTCATTTCCTCCCGGACAATATTTTGAATTTTAGTCAATACCTGAAGGCCAAGAGGCAAATAGCTGTAAACACCGGCTAATTCCTTATTAATAAACCCGGCTTGAGTCAAAAGCTTGGCATTAATCGAATCGGCATCAGCGGCGATATTTTTCGTTGTCCGGCCAAAAAGTTGAGAATAACGCATAAACTATTATAGCCCAATCAAATTACTTTTCTGACCCGGAACAGATCACTCTTTTTTCCTTGGCCAAAATTTTTCATTTTTATTCGCCCTTCTTGACGGAACGATTGAATTAGATTTTGAAGATTTTTATCAGGCATAATCTAAATTATACCCGTCGGGGTAAAATTACAACTCTTTTCTCAATTTAGAACCGCAATTTATACAATCGGTTTAATACATCTAGATTTTTCCTTCTCATAATCAAAGTTGCTTCTTTATCACCAGTGGTGTCTCCCGACCTATTTTCAATAGAGTTCAATAAAATTTTATAAGCTCTAGAAGCCAGCTTACTTCGCATTGGATTGTTTTCTTCTATTAATCTCAGTATACCGACTATGGTTTCCCAGTTTTCCCAGGTTTTCCAGGTTTCCCAGACTTCCCAGTTACACGGTCGACTTTCCTCCTCCAATTTCCCGCTTACCTTTTTCTCTATCTCAGCCATATCAAGAAAGTCTTCGGCTGCCCAGCAACGAGCCCAATCAGGATCAGAAAATTCTTTTTGATCTCTGCTACCTAAAAAACTTAAATTTTCATCGACTAAAATAGCATACTCCCTTTTAATGCCTGCCTCATTAGTCGATTTTATTCCCTCAATCATCCTATCGTTTAAAACAAACAATAAATTATTTCTCGATTCAAACGGCTCTATTTTTCTAACCATTTTGAGTAAAACTCTCAACTCTTCAGGATTCTTTTCTCCTGCCGCTATTGGACCCTTTTCATTCTCCTCTACAATATCGCTCCAAACATCGTCAACTTTCTCACTGTATTCTTTACGACCAATCCAACAACATTCTTCTTCACTCCCCCTGAAAACAAAATTCTTTTCAAACAAAGTAGAAGCGGTTTCATTTTCTCTTTTTTCAGTCATGTGACGTCTATATATCATAATAGAACAAAAAAGTCAACACAAGGTTTTCCATGTAGAGACGTCCGCCTAGGCGGATGGGGGGATTTCTAATTTAGACTTCAATCACCAGCGGCAGAACCATCGGCTGGCGGCCGGTCTTATCAAAAATAATCTTTTCTAAATGGGCCTGAATTTCGGTCCGAATAAACTCAAAATTAGCTGGCTTACTGGTAGTCTGTTTAAATTTATTGGCAGCCTCAATTTTAAGATATTTCATTAAATCAGGATTGTCTTTAACAAAAACGAAGCCGCGGGAAAGAATTACCGGTTCTTTAAATAATTCACCGGTTTCTTTATTGACCAATAAAACTACTGAAAACATCCCATCTTCAGCCAAAGTTTTCCGATCCCGCAAAACCGTCAAACCAACATCGCCGATACCCAAACCGTCAATCAAAACTTTCTTTAACGGCACCCGATAGGTTAAACTGACACCGCCGGATTGACTAAAAGTAATAGCCTGATCAAATTCCGGAGTAATAATCTGTTCATCCCGATAACCCAATTTTTTAGCCATTAATTGATAACTTCTTATATGACGAAAATTACCGCCAATAGGCAGCAAATATTTTGGTTTAAGCAAATTAATTAAAATCGCTTGTTCATGCTGATAACCATGGCCGGTGACATGAAGCTCCTCTTTTTCACTGTAGGCTACTTCGGCGCCTAATCGGGAAAGGGTATCAATTAAATTATAAATATCGGTAGTCGTCCCTGGAATATAATCAGGGGAACTAAAAATCACCCGATCAGTGTTTTTAATTTTAATCTTGTGCTTGCCCATAACTATCTTGGATAAAGCTGAATCTGGTTGAGCTGAAAAGCCGGCGACTAAAAAAAGTAATTTGTTGTCCGGGAAATTTTTATGACTTTCTAGAGGAATAATATCGCTGGGTTGTAGTTTAAGATAACCCAAATCACGGGCGATATTAATCGCCTTTTCCACCGACATTCCCACTAAAACAATTTTTCGGCCGCAACTTTTGGCAGATTCAATGGCCTGTCCCCAGCGGACAATATTACTGGAAATAGAAGTTACCAGCACCCGGCCTTTGGCCGAGACAATCTCCCGTTTAAAATTATCCGCAATTGAACTTTCGGATGGACTGTAACCCTCATGATCAGCTCCCAAACAATCAGACAGCAAACACAAAACCTGTTGATGGCTGTTAAGACGGGCGATATGGGCTAAATCAGTTACCTGGCCATCGAGGGGAAAAAGGTCAAATTTAAAGTCAGATCCATGATAACAAATACCTAATGGTGAGTGAATAGCGAGATGAAAAGTATCGGGAATAGAATGAGTGACCCGAACCGGCTCAATGGTAAATGGACCACAATTAATTAATTGGCCCTCGTTGTAAAGATTTAATCGGCAATGAAGATTAAACTCAGCCAGCCGGGATTCAATGAAAGCCGCCGCCAATTTAGGCGCATAAATAGGAAATTTATTGCCTAATAAATTTAAGACAAAACGAATTGCTCCAATATGATCTTCGTGACCATGGGTAATAAACATACCTAAAATACGGTCTTTTTTATCTTGGAGATAAGTCGTATCAGGAATTTGAAGATCAACCCCGAAAGTGTCCTCTTCCGGAAAACCAGTACCGCAGTCAACAATAATAATCTGACTTCGGCTAAAATCGCCTTGAGGTGCTAATTCATAGACAAACATGTTTTGGGTCACATCGCCAAAACCACCGAGGGAAATAATTCTCAATAAATCATTTCCTTGAGAAAAAGTTTTTTGAAATTTTTTCATAAATTAATTAAAAATTAAAAAATTACCAATAGTTTGAAAATCTTCTTCTAAAGTTAATAACATGGCCCCATTTCGGAGGGCAGCTGCCGGGTGATAAACCGGAATAATTGTTAAATTCATTCCCTCCCAGGTTATTTCTTTAATTTGCCCTCTAATTCGGGAAATTAATTCGCCAGGGAAAAAATAATTCATCGCCACTCCGCCGAGAGCCACGATCAGCTTGGGTTGTAAAACTTTAAGCTGGGCTTTTAAAAAAGGCGTACAAGCTTGAATTTCTTCCGGCAAAGGATCCCGATTTAGCGGCGGCCGGTGTTTAAGAATATTACAAATAAACACATCTTTTCTTGAAATGTCAATAGAGGCCAAAAGTTTATCAAGTAATTTACCGGCATTACCAACAAAAGGCAGGCCGCTTTTGTCTTCAAAAAAGCCGGGGGCTTCACCGACAAAAACAATTTTAGCTTCAGGATTACCCGAACCAGGAACTGGATGAGTAGCGTCCTGATAAAGATGGCATTTACGGCATTGATTTATTAGAGAAGAAATATAGGTTAATTGTTGAGATTTAGAAGCGGTCATTGGCTAAGAAATTGCTTAATATTGGTTTCGTCGATAGTAATCGGACTGGCAGTTTGACGGGAAAAAATTAACAAAGCCGCCCGGCGGGCAATCGCTTCCAGATTTCTCTTCAAAGTCCTAACCCCGGCGTCAAAACCCAAAGGTCGGATAATCAGCGGCCAAACAGATGGACTAATCACCAAATCTTGACTGGTCAAACCACTTCCTGATAAAACTTTAGGTAACAAATAATCCCGGCCAATTACGGTTTTTTCTTCATCAGTATAAGCTGGCATCATTAACGGCTCCAGCCGATCTAAAACAGCTGTTGCCAACCGATTGGTGTTATTACAGGTGGCACAAAAAATCACTTGGGATAAATCAAAAGGATAATCAAGATAACTATCGGTAAAATGATCATTTTGTTCAGGATCGAGTAATTCAACTAAAGTTCCCATAATTGAACTGAAAGCCGGATCGGCTATTCGATCAATTTCATCCAGTAAAATAACCGGATTATTAGTTTGAACTGTTTTTAAGGCTTTAATAATAGCTCCGGGTTCAGCTTCGGAATCAAAGCGGGAATGGCCTCGGAGGTAAAAAGGATCGCCTAAGCCGCCAAATGGGATCCGGACATAGTTCCGACCAAGAGCGGCGGCAATACTCTCGGCTAAAGTTGTCTTGCCGGTTCCAACTAAACCGACGAAAAGAAAAATCGGCGCCCGGGAAAAAGTTAAATTACCCCGCTGTTTCTGCAGGGCCAGCACCGAAATATATTCTAAAATGCGCTGTTTAATTTCCGTCAAGCCATAATGGTATTTATCTAATTGCTCCTTAGCATAGGTTAAATCTAAAATATCCTGACTTGATTTATGCCAAGGAAGAGTCAAAAACCAATTAACATAGCGGCTAGTTAAGGGGAAATTATGAAGATCCAATTCCGCTTCAGTTAAAACCTCTTTTAACTTTTCTTCCCCTCCAACCGGTAAATGAGCTGCTGCCACTTTTTCCGTTAGCTGACGAACCAATTCCTTAATCTTGTCCATTATAATCAGTATACCCTACTATCCCCGCTCAGGTGATAAATTAAATCCTGCTTATGGCCGCCGATTCCGTTGTGGGCGGAGGTTGGGATGAAAATGGCTAAAAGACTGGGCCTGCCTGCCAGTAGGCATAGCCTGCCTGCGATTAGGCATAGCCTCACCCTGATGGGCCGCCTTAAATTCTGGAGCTGCCAAACGAATCTGATGATTTTCATTAAAACCAGCCACTTTAACATGCAACTTATCGCCTATTTTGATAATTTTCCGCGGGTCGGAAATAAAACCCTGACTCATTTCGGAAATATGCAGTAAAGCCTCACGCCCAGGTAAAAACTCAACAAAAACTCCATAATCCTCAACTCGGGTAACCTGGCCGTTAAATTCCTCCCCGGTTCGAATTTCCCTAACCATCGAACTTATTTCAAAAGCAGCCGCCTTCACCTTAACCTCATCAGGGCCGGCGATATAGGCTTGACCATTATCTTCAATATCGATTTGCACTCCATATTTCTCCATTAAAGCCCGGATAGTCTTACCGCCAGAACCAATAACATCACCAATTTTATCTTCAGGAATAACTACAACTTCGATTTTAGGAGCATAGGGTGATAATTCCTGTCTCGGGGCGGGCATAGTTTTATCGATTAAATCAAGAATCTGCAATCTGGCTTGTAAACTTCTGGTAAAAGTTTCCTTAATCATCGGCAATGTCAAACCCCGGCATTTAACATCCAATTGAATCGCGGTAATTCCTCCGCGGGTACCGGCAATCTTAAAATCCATGTCACCATAATGATCTTCAATCCCGGCAATATCAGTCAAAAGTAAATAGTTATTTTCACTTTCGGCTACCATACCGATCGAAATACCAGCAACTTTATCTTTAATCGGCACGCCGGCGTCTAAAAGCGATAAGGTTGAACCACAGGTAGAAGCCATCGAGGAAGACCCGTTTTGAGACAAAATCTCAGAAGTCAGCATAATCAAATAAGGGAATTCTTCTTCAGAGGGAATAACCGGCATTAAGGCCTTTTCAGCCAAAGCTCCATGACCGATTTCCCGACGACCTGGGCGGCCAACCCGACCTGTTTCACCAGTTGAAAAAGGCATCGCCGAATAATAGTGAATATAACGCTTAGTTGTTTCACCACTGCTATCCTGTAGATACTGTCTATCAGCCAAAGTCGACAAAGTAGTGACGGTTAAAGCCTGGGTTAAACCTCGTTGAAATAAAGCCGAACCATGGGTACAAGGAAGAACCCCAACCGTCATTGATAACGGCCGGATTTCCTCTATGCCTCGACCGTCAAAACGCCGGCCAGCTAAAGCTCTCTGGCGAAAATACTTTTTCACAATTTGAGCCAAAGCTTCCTTTAAAATATTGGGGTTGACTTCTTCGGCTTTTATTTGGTCATCATAAAGGGCTAGAATCTTCTCTACTAATTTTTTTTCACCTTCAATATGCTTACCATCAGCACCATGATCTAAAAATTCTTCGACTTCATCTTTAATTTGACCTTCCAATTGATCAACTAATTCTTTTGTTGGCAGATATGGCTCAAAAGCTATTTTTGATTTCTGAAATGAAGCCGTAAAGTGTTTAATCTGGTCATTAATTTCTTCGCCATTATTTTTAGCCAGTTCTATTGCCTGATAAGCTAACTCATTATCAACCATTTGGGCGCCGGCTTCAATCATATTGACTCCAGCCGGGCCGGTACACACTAATAAATCTAACTCTGATTGATTTAATTCGCTAACTGATGGAAATAATTTTAATTCATGATTAATCAGACCTACCCGAACAATTGCTACGGGTCCATCAAAAGGAATATCGGAGGCAGTCAAAGCCGCCGCCGCCGCTAAAAAGGCAGGTACTACCGGATCATGTTCCTTATCATTACTTAAAACAGTAGTAATTATCTGAACTTCATGGTGAAAACCATTGGGAAATAAAGGTCGCAAAGAACGATCAATAATCCGGCCAAAAAGAATCGCCGCATCCGAGGGTGCTCCTTCCCGTTTCATCCATTTACCGCCTTTAATAAGACCGCCGGCATATAATCTATCAGCATATTCTACCGACAAAGGAAAATAATCCTTAGTTTCGTCTAATTCTCCTAAGACTACCGTGGCTAAGACCACCGTTCCTCCCCAACGAGCTATTATTGATCCGTTAGTTTGAGGTGCTAAAATCCCGGCCTCTAGGGTAAAGTCCGCTCCCCCTAGGGAAAGCTTCATGATTTTTTTCTCCATATTTTTATTTTTTCAAATCAAGTTCTTTGATTAGTTTACCGTAACGTTCGGCGGCATGAGAGGAAAGATAACGCAATAACCGGCGGCGCTTGGCTATTTTAGTTAATAAACCACGCTTAGCCGGAGTATCATGTTTATTCTCAGTCAAATGAAATTGCAGTTTTTCGATCTCTTTAGTTAAAATCGCTACTTGAATTTCAGGCGAACCGGTATCCCCTTTATTCTGGGCAAATTTTCTAATAATATCCGCTTTTTCTTCTTTGGACAAAGCCATAAGATAGGGCTATCTTCGGTAAATCACTAATAAAATATCTTACCGACATGATAGTTACAGAGGCTATTATAACACACTTTTTTTTATACAGGGCCGATTGGCCCCAGTAGGAGCGAGATAGGAATCACACTCAGCTTCGCCGTAAACCGGTTTAGTCTGACAATTGCCGCAGGACTCCAAAACAACTCTAATTTTAACTTCGGCTGGCACGGCTGGATTCCGAAGCAATCTTAAAAAGGTTTCCTTATCCTCTTGATATTGACTAGGATGATCAAAACTCAGCCATGGCGTGAATTTTGAACATTGGCCGCAACGCAAAATTTTTTCTTTCATACAGTTGAAACGGAACTTGGCTGGAGGTTCCCAAATAAATCGCCTTTAGACTCAATTTTTTCTAAGGGAGTTACATTATCGAAAGGATTCAACTCACCCGCCGACGGATTTTCCACTTGAGTCGCCCGTAAGCAGGCAGCCCCAGCTTCAAAGGTTTCCGGAGAAACATTTACTGAAAAAGATTGGGTGGCTACCCGTAGACCAATTAACAGGTTTTTGGCCGCTTCAAATTTGAAGGGCAGAGCTAGCATCGGAATTAAAAACGCCATAATTTCAGCAAAAGGAGCATCGGGATCAATAATACTCGCCTGCGCCCATGATTTTTCCATTGGCATAGAACTAATTAAAACCCATTGGCCACGATTAACAATATCAGCCGCCTTACCCAACTTGGTTTCATCACCCAGCATAAAATTAATATCCGCCAAAGATGATTGATTATTAATTATAATCTGATCACGCTCAATTTTAGGGGAGTTAGCTTTAGTTTTGACAACTAAATTCAGCCGGCCGCCATCCTCGTTATAAGCCACTGTTTCAATGCTTTCCTGAGGATAATCTAAGGTAATCACTAAACCGTTGGCACTATAAACATTACTTAACAACTCCAAACCACTTAATTTGGAATAATTAGCATCAGGTTTTTGAGGACAAAAAACCTGAACAGACAAGCCAGTATCTTTTAACGATAACGCCAAAGCTAGGGCAGAACTAACACTGTCCAAACTCAATTCCGGCACGGCGATAAAAGCACTTTTGGCACCGTCAAGTAAAACCTTAATTGATGAAATATTATAAGTTTTCATCGAGTGAACGCTAGTATACCATCTTTTACTTTGAAATCAACATAAGGTTTAAAAGTTAAACCGCATTCGTTACCGGCCTTAACTTTATCTACGGCTATTTTTCCCTGTCGAAGACTATCTATTTTGGTGTCTTTAGTAATACCGTCGGCTCTTTTAACATGAACCAAATCACCTTTAGTTAGCTCACCTTTAGTTACTTTCACCCCGGCGATCCGAGTCTTTTCAATTTTAAATTCAGCAATAATTTCACCTTCTCCCAAAACTGTCTCGTCAATCGTTGGTTCAAGCAAATGAAGAATTTTATTTTGGATATCGTCAATAATTTCATAAATAATCTTTGACTGAATCACTTTTACTTGCTCATTTTCGGCTAATTTTTGGATAAATAAGGGAAAATCAACATTGAAAGCATAAATAGCGGCCTTACCGGCACCAGCCAAAAAAACATCATTATCGTTTACGGCACCGACTCCGGCTTCCAAAATCAAGACGTCGTCAGTTAAACAGTTTCTAATTGCCTCTAGGGTTCCCTGAGTGTCAGCCTTAAGAATAATTTTTAATTTATTGGAAGCGGTAGAATCAGCAGTCAATTTGGCCGCAGGGACAGTCGCAACCTGTTGGGGTTGTTTGGTAATTACCGAACCTACCGGCGGCACTGCTTCACAGCCCAGAATCACTACTGGTGTTGATGGCCCTGCCGAATCAATCTTTTTCCCGTTATCATCAATTAAAGCTCGAACTTTGCCGCTAATAGAACCGGCATAAATAATATCGCCTGTCTTGACTGTTCCTTTCTCAACCACCGCTGTGGCTATCGGCCCTCGATTTTTATCCAAACAGGATTCAATCACGGCCGCCAATAAAGGAGCTTCTGGTTCTGCCTTAAGATCAAGTAAATCAGCCAGTAATTTAATAGTTTCCAGTAATTTATCGATACCCTCACCGGTTTTGGCAGAAATAGCCAGACAGGGAACATCACCACCATATTCCTCGGGAGTAAAACCGGCTTCAATCAATTGACCTTTAACTTTATCAGGGGCAAAACCGGCCAAATCTTTCTTATTAAGAGCGACTATCAAGGGCAATTTAAATTCTTTAACCAACTTCAGGCACTCTTTGGTTTGAGCCATCACTCCCTCAGTACCGGCAATAACCAAAACAACTATATCGGTAATTTTCGCTCCTCTTGCCCGCATATTGATAAAAGCGGCATGGCCGGGAGTATCAATAAAGGTAATTCCCTTGGCTTGGTAAGCATTGATATGCTGAGTAATACCGCCAGTTTCCTTAGCACAAACATTGGTCGATCTGATCTTATCCAGCAAAGTAGTTTTGCCGTGGTCGATATGACCCATAATAGTAACAATTGGTGGACGAAACATAAAATAAATTTATAATTTCTAATTAACTTTGGGTCTCTTTTCTAGCGGCGATTTTGATTTCCAAACCGGTCAAAACGCCGGCTAAACGGACATTTTCGCCGCCGCCGCCAATAGCTAGAGCTAACTGATCCTCCGGCACCGTAACCTGAGCTATGCCGTTCTCAATAGCTTCAACCCGAACACCATTGGCAGGAGAAAGGGCAGCAATAATAAATTGATTTAAATTTTTAGAGAAAAGAATTACATCAACTTTTTCTTCTGCCGGCAGTTCATTTAAAACCGATTGAATCCGGCTGCCTTTTTGACCGATGCAAGAGCCAACCGGATCAACACCGGGTTGACTGGAAGCCACCGCTACTTTAGTCCGCTCTCCGGGTGTCCGAGCAATCTTTTCAACCCTAACGACCCGGTTACTTACTTCCGGCACTTCTCGGGCAAATAGTTCCTTAATGAAATTGTTATCTCGGCGGGAAAGGATCACCTCACTCTGACCAGTGATTTCATCCCGAAAAATTTCTTTGATCAAAAATAATTTCTTAGCTCCTAAGGGAAGATTTTCCCCTTTAATTTGTTCGTCTTTAGGACAAATTGCTTCTGTCTTCCCAACGCCAATTACCAGTTTACTGGGATCAGATCGGAAAACCACCCCTGTTACCAAACTCCCTACTTTTTTCTGAAACTCAGCAATAATTACCTCTTTTTCCGCCTCATAAATTTTTTGGTCAATAACCTGTTTAGCAGTTTGGGCGGCAATTCGGCCAAAATCAGGCGGTGTTACCTCAAGTCTTTTGTCTCCTTCAATTTTAAAAACTTTAAATAAACCCGATTCCGGCGATAAATCAACCTCAAACTGATCCTCGTCGGGAATAACGATACCATGCTCCCTCTGATTTCGTTTGTAGGCAGAAATCAAACCGGCTTCAATTGAGTCTAAAATCAACTGGGGATCAATATTCCGCTCCCCGGCAATTTGAGCCACCGCTTGGGCAAATTCGGTTTTAGGTAACCTTTTAAGATCCATAATTTTTTCTAAAAAAAATGGGGACCCACTATCCCCATCTCTTTGAGCTTAATTTAAACTAAACTTAACTTTGGGTAATTATAGCATGAAAAAGCCTTGGGGAAAAATCACAATTCAAATTAAATCCCCCTCTAATCCCCCTTTGACAAAAGGGGGGATATTAAGCAGTGGTGTTAATCCGCCTTTGGCGGACAGAGAGATTCCAATTGACATTGGAAATTTACTTACACTTAAATCGATACACCCGCCAACTGACTTTCTCAAAACACTTAGAGTCGTTAACAAAAGGCAGATCGGGCTGACGATCAGAATGGTAAAGATACAAAGGCTGGGGCAAAGTCCGTAATAAATTGATTTCATCCTCCAAACTACCGAACCAAAATCGCTGCCATTCGGCTTCGGTCCAATAATTATCAGCCGGATTAAGACCGGTGGTAATCACCTGCTTAACCGTACTATAGCCCATTAGCCACGGGGCATTCATTTCATCAGTGGCCAGCAAATAACCGTCTAAATTAATTGTCTGAATTTCCCGGAATTCATCATGATTAATCTGTGGATAAGCCGTCCTTTTGACAAAAAAGGCCAAATAAATCAAATTAAGAATTACAAAAATAATTAAAAACAATCTATTTTTAATCTTAGACAGAGCCAAAGCGGCAAACAGCAATAAAAAAATGTCTAAATAAATTATCAGCCGGCGGTAAAAAAACATCCTCAAAATAGTCGTTAATAATAGCCCAAAGATAGGCAAAATTAAAAATGGTATTTTTCGATAATTTTTCAAAAAAGTCAACAAACCCAATGGTAAATAAAGAATACTTAAAACCAACCAAGCCGCCGGCTCATAAAAAGTTCCCGAAGCTTCGCCAAAACTAGTTAAAATTGACTTGACCAGCGGCTGATAACTGGACAGGCGAGGTAGACAAAATAAACAGGTTAAAACCAGAGTCAACAAATAGTAGGGCCGGTGATTTTTGGCAAATAACAAACCGGAAAATAAGGCGGCATACAAAATAAAGTCGGTTGGTGAATGGAAATAAACAGTCAAAACCCCCCAAAAGATGGCCCAATAAGATTTTGATAATAAACAATAAAAAGTTAGAAATAAAAAGGCTAAAGCGGCAATATTTTTCAGATAATACCAGTAAAAAACCCGGTATTGTACCAAAGAACTGGCTAGTAAAAATATAGCCCAAAATGCGGCTTTTTTACCCCATAAACGATTGGCCAGTAAAAAAACAGCCCAAAATAATAAAGCGGAAAAAAACAAGACTAAGGGAATAAGAAGATAGGTTGGATTGAACGGAATTAAATGAACCAAAGCAAATAATCCCGGAGGATACATCGATTTCAACCAATCATTTGGGAATGGAAAATTTTTAAAACCATATAAATATAAACCTGGATCGTAACCCAAAGGAACATTATTATCCAGATACGGATAAAGCCGCCAGCCGATGAAAACCAAAAAACAGGCAATAATAATCAGCCAATCTGTCAATTTTAATTTCATCGGCTAGTCAATTTTAACAAAAACTTCTAAATTAACTCCAAGGGGCCATTTCAACCTTTTTAATTAAAGAAAAAATCAAAACTTTCGTTAGGGTTAAAAAACTCGTCTTCCGCCGGCTGGGGTTGAGCCCCCAAATAAACATTGATTTGGGCGGAATCAGTCGCTAACGGCGTGCGGTTGACAATCAAATATTCCCCTTTCAAAACATCCTCCACCAAATCAGCCTGATCAGATTCAGCCTCCCGAAATTCAATCAAGGCATTTTCAATCTTTTTTTCGCTATCTTTAGCTTCGATTTCTTTATAGCCAACGGTTTTAAAAAGATTGCCGACGCGTTTGGCTTCACCGGCTTCGGTGCCAGCATTGTAAACCATAATTTTGACACTGGGATCGGCAAGAGGAAGCGGTTTTTCGGTAATTTCGGGGGTAACTATAGGAATAACTTCAGCTACTTTTTCGACAACTTTCGGCTGGGGCCGATTGCTAATAAAAAAACCGGTTAAAAGAACAAAAACGACGACAAAGCTAGCGGGAATTTGAATTTTACTGGCAATAAATCTTTTGATATTTAGGGTGGTTTGCTGGATGGGCGGCAAATTTTCTATTTCTTCTTCAGTGGCAACTTCATCGGGAAAGATCAAGATAATCGCCCCCATGAAAGTGATCAAAAGTCCGGACAAAATGCTGATAGCCAAATGCAAAATTTTGTTGTCCAATTGGACTTTCCATAAAATGATTAAGGCGCCGATTATGCCTAAGGCAACGGTAAAAATGTAATCAAATGGAGTTGGTTTTTTTGTTTCTATCGGTTCTTCATCTTGCGGTAAAAGCGCGGTAATTATCCCTAAAATCAGAACCCCACCCAAAACCCAGTTTAGGGAAAAGACATCGGAAACAAATCCGGGAAATAAAGTTTCCAATAAAAATAGGATTAGATAAAAAATCAAGGAATAACTGAAAAGCTCTTTAATAATCAGGGCAATCGTTTTCATAAACTAAGGTGCCGTCGCGCCAATCTTGATGATGATAGTCTCGTCTTGAGAATTGATTGAGCGGCTGGTCAATTTATATTCAGTCTTAACGATATCTTCAATGGCTTTTAAATCATTTTGATATTTCTCCGGATAGCTGATAGCGGCATTTTTAAACTTGTCAGTTGCATTTTCCGCCTTAGCATTGGCATAACCGGCAGTTTGCAATTTAGCCGCCAACCGAGTGCCAGTGCCGCTGGGGGCGCCGCCGTTAAGAATTTTAATCGGCATAGTCTTACTGGAAATAGCTGTCGGCGTGGCCACCTTGACCTGGGTTAAAGTGGGAACGGCGGTCGGGATTTCTGTTGGTTTTTTGACAAATTTCTCCAAAGCGCCCTGATAGTCAATATTAACCTCAAAACCGCCGATTTCCAATTCACCACCGTAGTCAGCCAACTTGGGGCTTTCAAGAGAAAAATAAAGTTTGTCGCCGGTAATATCCAGATCCTTCGGGTCAAAACTAATCTCACTTACCAGCCATTCTCCTTCCTGCCGGGCCGGGGTTAAAACAGTCAGAAGATAATCGATTTTATCCAGATTATCAATCGTATTAAGATCAGTGTATTTAACCAGGTCGGGATTAAAAAACTGATCCTTGGAAAAGGCAAAATAGCCGTCGCCGGAATAAATAACATCATTTTTATCGGAAGAAAGTTTAAAAAGATCCTTGCCGTTAAATTTAGTTTTGGTTAAGGCCTCCAAATCAGTGGTTACTTTAGTACCGGCTTGAAGGACGGTAATCTCAAATTTATCATTGACTTTAATTGGGGCTAAATACTCTTTATGGGCAATTTGGGTAGTTAAATTCAGGGTATCAGTATAAACGATGCTAGGTTTGTCATCTAAGATAAAAAGCGATTTAGCGATAATTTTTTCCTGATTAACTTCCAGTCTGGTAATCACCGAATCACTACTCTTACCGTCATAAATCAGGTCAAGCCGATAAATACCCGGGGCAATATCGTTAATTTCCAATTTTTCAGTTTGGGCTTCCTTTTTCAGTAAGGTTTTGGTTGTCATGCCATCGTCAGGAATAACTGCTTCAGCCATTTTTTTATTATTGCTCCCATAAACAGCCAGATTTAATTTGTCCTCACCTTCGTACATATTAATATCCTGTTTGCTGACTTTAACTACCAAAGGCGCCGTCTCTACCCAAACATAAAAAGTATGAGAACCGCGGAGAAAAGTGTTAATCACTGCGTTGGGACGGCCTTGTGAGGATGTATTTTTAACCAAAGTTTCCTGATTAACAAAATAGCCCCCAATTTTATCTTTCGCCGGCGGGTTATCAATCAAATCGGCAATGGAATGGTAATGTTTCACCCGCTGATACAGAATATTACTGATACCCTTGATCTTTTCCCAGCCGGCCGCCTCCTGAACCAGTGAGTGATAAAAAGACTGATATAAATATTTATCTTTTTCATTACCTCTAACCCCCAATTTAATTTCTCTCGGCCCGGGTTTAAACTTAATTACGGCCCGAATATTGTCAACATTAGGGGCTTTTAAGTCGACCGGAAACCGGGCCGCTTGGGTGGTAATCACCTGACTGGGAAGTTTAAAACCGCCGGTAGGACTGGTGGTATCGATATTAGCTACCTCTTTAGCTCCGGGAATTTTTAGAGTGGTGCTGACTTTCTTTCCCAACGGTGCCCAATATTTCCAGCCTAAAAATCCGATCAAACCCAAAAAAACAATACCTCCACCAATAATCGAAATTAGCTTGATTTGTTTGGGTTTAAGTTTTTTCATTGGTAATTGATTATAATACAGATTAGAGTTCTTGAAACATGTGGTAATTTTTATATTTATTCTCTTTTTTATTTAGTTTCAATTTTTAATAAATTATCAGTGATTTTTTTATATTTTAGCCCATAATCATTCATCTGAATATTATACAAAATTGATTCAGAATCTTTTTCCTTCATTATGTATACTGGTATGTTGTCTTTAAGAAGCTCATTTATCAGTGTAATTGATGTTTGTGTCCTCGTCGTTTCTGGTATTGAGACATATATTGCTGTTTGACGAACTGGATATATATATTTATCATACATATTTGTAAAAATAATTGCATTATTCTCCGTTTTTTTTAATATTTGAGTTTGAAAAGTGTTTGTCCACTTAGAGGTATCTAAAAAATATTTTATTGACATATCACTCAAAAATGCTTGATAAATATTAGTCACCAATAATATGAATATTGATATATAAAAAATAATTTTGGTCTTTAGTATATTGTGAAGATAATAAACTCCAATAACAACTATAATAATCCAACTAATCAATAAGTATCTAGAAAAACTTGTACCGACACTCCCTACAAATCCTGATCCGGACCAATTTTTACCCACAAAAAATAAACACTGTAAAATTACGATATAAAATAAATATTTTAAAATAATATCAACACTTTTATTTAATTTTTTCAAAAATATTTTTAATATTGAAATAATTGAAAGACTAACTAATATTGGATTTACAAAAAACACTTGATTAATAATATTTGTAATAAAATTTTTTATATTTATTTTAAAAATAAACGACAGAATTCCATTACTACTTGAGGATAATTGATAGTGATTAAGATTGTATATTGGATTATTAAAATTAAGAAAACCATTATATGTTTTGGTTTGAAAAAAATATAAAAGAATAAAAAGAAAACTAAAAGGTATTGATGCAATTATAATATTTTTTATCTTTATCTTTTTTAAACAACCTTTTTGGGGATCCCAAAGTAATAATAATATAAAAGGTAAATAGAATAAAACTGATGGATAATTGAACCACATGGATATTCCCGCAAATAAGCCAAATAAAAAATATGGTATTTTCTTGTCTTTATAAATTGCCTCTAAAAGAAAGAACAATCCTATTATAAAAAAGGTGGTTGATGGTAAATCTTTAAATGGAGTATTGCTAACATACAAAAAGGGACCTGATAGATAAATAATGACTATACACAAAGTGGAAATTATATGATCGCTAAATACGTATTTATTAATTATTTTATGTACGTATATAAGACATAGAACTGAAAAAAGAGGGTTTAGTAAAAATAATAATTTAGGTGATACTAATTTAAACAACGCAACTAGAAAAATCATCCCTGGTAGTGATGAAGGAACAAAACCATCTTTAAAAAAGAGTAATCCTCGGATACCGAAAATCGGAGGTGAATATTTTAAATTTAAGTTATTGATGTATTTATATGATTTATTACTAATTAAAAGATTGGAAAATAGGTCATTTTGATTTGTATCAGTGTTGGGAAAATTGTTTTTTTGAATAGAATAATTTACTAAAATACTAATGATAAAAATTAACAATAGTGTTAGGTTCAAAATTATATTTTTTTTCATTGATTGCATGATTAGTCTAAATTATTATCGTTTATCTAAAATTTATCAATAATTTTTAATGCTAATCCTCTGTAAATTCCTAATATAAAACTAAAACCTAAAATAATTAATAATTTAGATATTATAAAAAAATCTGATATTGAATTAGAAAAAAATATAGAAATATTTACAAAAAATATGATAAGTAAAAGTAAATAGTATGGTATAAGAAAAATATAATTTAAAAAAATAAAAATGGTTATTAAAATTGTTAATGATGGCAAAAAAATGAATATCCAAAAATTTTTTTTCTTAATATTTAAATAATAATCAGTGAATTTTATTCCCCTATTGTAAGTATGGATAATTTCATCTTTCAAGGATGATCTGACCTCAGACTTGACGATAACTCCTGGATGTTTAAGTATATTTCTTTTTTGAACTATGGTAAATAATAATTTTGTGTCATCGGAGGAATTTTTAGATTGATTTTGGGGTTGTGATGACAGAAATAAGTCTTTATCACAAAAAAATACACCTGTTCCTTTACTTATTTTGTCAAAATTATCTTTTGTAATATATGTTGGTATAAATTTATTGCCAAATGAATTAGGATATAGTTTTAACTTTATTAAATATTTAAACCGATGAATATCGCTTTGTGTATGATCAATAATTGCATTTCCAACTAAAGGTTGATAATTAATTTTTTTTAAATTTATTAATATTGATTTATCTGCGATTGTTCGAGAATCAATAAATAATAGATTATTATATTTTGATTTTTTTGCCCCAATATTCCTTGCTTTTGATCTTCCCTCATTTGTTTTTAGATTTACTATTTTAATCTTTAAATTTTTCTTTCTAGCAATAATTATTTTTTCCCTTATTGATTTTAGTGTACGATCTGTCGATCCATCATTTACAACTATTATTTCATAATCATCTTTAGGATATATTAAATTAGTCAATGCGCTTAGAGATTTTTTAATATAATATTCTTCGTTGTATACCGGAATAATAATAGATATTTTCATACTAATTCTTTTTTTGATAATATCTATATTTTGTATAAAACAATAAGGTTGTTAAATACTGTAACAAATTTGCTCTTGGTAAAGCATGGTTAAATATTGGAATTTTATATCCACAGATTTTTAAGATTAATAATCTTGGATGTAAATTTATTTTTTTAAAAATTGATTGTTTTTTTAACATTTTTATTTTTGTGTCATCAAATTTAGTTAAAATCAATTTTTTAATCCCTTGAATAATTTCTAAAGCTTTTTGGTTTCTTACTATTACTACTGATGATTGCGATTCCCAATCGTCACCAAAAGATATATCGCAAAAATCATTGAGTCTATCTGGACACATAAGACAACGTACAGGAATATTGAATTTAAAGTCAGTGTTCCAATACTCTTTATATTTTAGTTTGTATTTAGATTTGTCCTTTAAATAAATTAACATATTATATTTTTCTCTGTATTTAATTTTTTGGACTTTTTCGAGGTTGATATTTAATTTATTGAGTAATTTCTCTGTGGCTTTAAAGGATGGACATCTTGAACAAAAAAGACCTAATGATATATATATTTTTTCCTTTAATTGTGGATATAGTTTTTCCATATTTTTGAGGCCATGAATATGACAAGGAAGGCCTACAAAAGCATATTTGTGTTTTTTTTTTGATTTCAATATATCTTTAAGCATAATGTTCTGAGGAGTAGGGCAATATTTTGACCCTATAGCGTTGATTAGTTCTTTTTTGGTTGTTGCAATTATTGGCTTGGAAACTAAACCGTTCATTATAGTAACTATCGCACCATCAATTTTTTTTTCCTTCATAAGAGAAATCAATATTTGAGTTAATGCTCCTCCTGAACTACTCATCTCTCTAATTTTTTTAACACAAGATTGTCCGTTGTAAATTTTTGTGTAATTTCCTAATAATTTTTGGTTTATTGGAGTCTTCCATCCTGGACATACCTTGATGCAAAGGTTGCAATTTGTACATAATTCTTTGTTAACATATGGTTTATATATTCCTGTTTGTTTATCTATAACAAGAGATATTGCGTTGACTGGACAAACCGCAACACAAGACCCACATCCGGTACAATTATTATTTTTATAAATTTCTTCAACTTTCATAATTCATCAATAATCAAACTAAACAATACACTGTTATATAAAGATTTCTTTTTGTTTTTCTCAATATTTTCAAATAATTTTTTTTTAATTTCATTTTTATTTTTAACTAAATAATCAATTTTATTTATATATACATCAAATGTCGTTTTACTAACATCGCATATTAGTTGTTTATCAATGATATTGCCAAAAATACCCCTATTTCGATGAGATTCTGGTTCTGAAATACAAATAGTTGGTACGTATGATGAAACTGCAGCGATATTGGAATGTGTTCTTTCCCCAATAAATATGTCGCATTGTGAAATTATTCCCTTTAGTTCTTCTGGAGAATATTCATTTTCTATTAGTATGACTTTATTCTTGTGTTTAATTTTCTTGTAAATATCTCTAGCAATAATCCTATCATCTTTAGTTTTTTTTAATGCGTGAGGAATAAACATAATCGTTGCATCATATTTTTTGATTAAATAATCTATTACTTTTGCTTTGAGGGTAATATATTCTGTAAATTGTTTCTCTTTGTTGTTTAGGTGTGTATTTGTAAATAAATACAACTCTTTACTTACAGTCACACCGATTAGCATTTTATTATCACTTGGAATGGATTCTTTAATAAAAATCTTTTTTATTTTTTCTAACGAAATTCTATTCATCAAAAAAGCTAAATCCGCCGTTAAATATATATTTTTTGTTATTCCTAATTTTTGTAAATATTGGAAAGAAAAATGATCTCTCAATGTTACTAGGTCTATTTTTTTAAGAGCTGCACTACAAAAAAATTCTACTAATTTACTGGAATATGTACCTATACTTCCTGCGTAAATTACTATTTTTTTATTTAAAAATTTTTTAGCTAGTATTATTGAATAATATGTTGATATGAATGTTACAAACTTATTAAAAGAGAATTTTTTGTTTCCAAAATTTTCCAGTAAACCATCATGTCCAAAAATTATTATGTCGGAATTTATGTATTCATCCCAAATTAAATTTTTATACAAAAAAAACTTTTTTCCTCTGGAGAAGTAATAATATAAGCAAAAAAAAGTATATTCAAAAATAAATAATAGTCCTTTTAACGAAATAAAAAGTTTTGATTCTTTGATTAAATTTTTGATTGGAAAAGGAATAACTTTAACATCTTGATACCTAATAGAATCAATTTTGGGATTAAATGAAAGCATACTAACCTTAATATTTTTATTTTTTATGTTCTTAAAAGAAATGAGCATTCCTTTTAAAATTGCCGCTTCTCCTTTATTCAATGATGGAATTTCTTCAGCAATAAATACTTTTATCACTGGAATATTTTGAGTAATTTTCATTTTTTATTTAAAATACCTAGATTTTTTATAATTATTTTTGATGATTGAAATGTTTTATTTTTTGTTTTTATAATATTTCTTTTATAATTTTTGGAAAAATTTTTTATTTTTTTATCGTCAAAATTTGATATAACAACATTACTACCAATACCTTCTTGTCTTTCGGTTGTTTTTCGCATCAGAAGACATGGTTTGCCTAGATAATAACATTCTTCTTGATTACTACCACCATCGGTGACAATAAAATCAGCTCCGTTTAATAATTTAATAAATCTAAAATAATCATATCTAGGTCTTAATTCGATATTTGGATTGGATTTAAGATGATTGTAAAAGCCGTATTCTATCAATTTTTCTTTTGTTGGTTTATGAAGAATAAATAGGACTTTTTTTGTTTTTGAGATGTATTCTATTTGTTTAATTATTTTTTGAAATATTTTTCTTTTAAAAAGATTTTCGAATCTATGAATAGACGCAATACAATATTTTTCTTTAGGAATATCAACCTTTATTTTATTCATATTTTTTAGAACTAATTGAAGTGAATCATAAAGCGTATTTATTTTTGTGTTTATTTTAATTCCTTTATATTTTTGAGAATTCTGGTAGGCAAAATCTCCGGGGCAAAAATGAATATCTGTAAGACGAGAGGTAATTAGCCGAAATATTTCCTCGGGAAATGGATTGAAAATATCAAAAGATCGTAAACCCGCCTCTATGTAGCCAACTTTTTGGTGACAAATTTTAGCTATTACTGCACCGAGAATCGTTGAATAGGTATCACCGTGAACAAGAACAATTCCATTTTTTTTTGGAAATATTTTACGTTTATTCTTCAGTACTTTTTTTATACAACCAATTGACCAAATCAACATTTGCCATATTTTTGTAATATCTTTGCCGTTATATAAATAAAAATCTGGTTTTTTTATTTGGAAAGTGGAGATTAAATCTTTTATTGTTTCCTGATGTTGACCAGTAGAGATAAAAGTGTAATCGATTTTTCTTTTTTCTAGTTCGAGCATTACTGGGGCCATTTTTACCAGCTGAGCTTTGGTTCCAATAATCACATAGGTGTTATTTTTCTTTTCTAGCATATTGAATAGAGGAATAAATAAGGATTGTTAATTCCGACAAAACCATGGCAATCGAAGCATAAATGAAATTAAACTTTGGAGTAATCAACAAATTAAACAAAGCATTGACGGTAGTGCCAGCCAGGAGAGAATAAAAAACCCGATATTGCTGATTAGCAGCCACCAGTAGATTATTGACATAATTGCGGAAATAGAAAATAATGCCGCTCCAAATAAGGCAAACCATGGCCGGAGCGGCCGAAACATAAATGGAACCATAAATAATTCTCATAATTGGTTTAGCCAGAATAGTCATTAAAACACCTAAGGGAATAAGACCCAAAAGGGAAAGAGAAATAACCACCACATTTAATTTTTTCAAGGTAGTGTATTTTTCCTCTGCCATTAAGGCCGAAATTCTGGGAAAAAGAGAATTATTCACTATATTGATGCTTTGAAAGGCAAAAAGGATCTTGTAGGCGCTTTGGTAAAAACCAACCTGTTCAGGGCCGAAATAACGGCCGATTAAAATTGAATCTAAATTAAGATAAATTACGCCAATAATACTACTGCCGACAAAAGGCAGGGTTTCCTTAAAAATCTTCCGCCAAAAAGAAAAATCAAAAGCCGGCCTTAAGGTAATTTTTTTGATTTTGAGCATAAAAAAAGTAACAATAAAGGCTAAACTAGTGGTTAAAATATAGCTCTTCATCAATCTTTCCGGATTAGGATTAGTTCGGGTTACCCAAACAGCGGCGGCTAGGAGGCCAAGGTAATAGATTGATCGGGAAATAAAATTGTATTGCATCGCTTCCAAACCGGAAAAAACAGCGCCAAGTAAAAGGCAAAAATTCTGGAGCAGACTAAAGGTTAAAACTAAAAGAATTAATCGATCGCGGACCCAAAAAACAGTTATCAGCCAGATAATCAGGGAAATTATTAACTTAATAGTAAAAATATTGGAAAGATATTTATCTTTTTCACTTTTATTTTTAGCAATTTCCCGGGTAGTAATAATATTAAGGCCAAAATCGGCAAAAACCACAATAATGGCGGCGTAAGCGGTAGCCAAATTCAACCGGCCGAAATTAGTCGGGCCAAAAGAGCGAACAACCAAAATAGTAACCACAAACATGACTAATTTCGCCACTATTTCGGCCAATCCCAACCAAAAAGTATTTTTAATCAGCGTCTGTTTAGTAGTCAAGTTACGGAAAAAGAAAGCCCGCCATGGCATGAAACAAGTATAGCAGTCTAGTAGTTTTTATTGAATTTGGAGATAATTCGCGTAATAGAACTGGTTATTAAGCCGCAATTAGAAATAACACAATGGCCGCCAATCGGACCGGGTATATGTTTTAGAACAGGCCGAACAACATAACCCATGCCCAATTGCCGATAACCCCGATTGTAAGATTGATTCCAACGGCTGTAAGCTTGATCAAAATTAACACCATATTTATGGCATAATTTATACATTTCTTTTTCAAAAATAATATTCCAACCATAATAGGTAGTGCACATTAGTTTAGCCAATTCGGTCGTCCGAGAATCATCAAATAATTCAACTTTAATTCCCAAATCCTGATAATATTTTTTAGCTATAATACCAGCTTTTTTACTCGTCGAGCCGATATACTTGGGAAAAGTCATTACTCCCTCATAAAGGTGAGGATGAACCCCCCTAACCGGACTATGAACTAAATTCACGCCAGTTTTTCGGTAAATTTTTTCGGTGGTCCCAACTTTAACTGTCGATTCGATAATCACCAAATTCGGTTTAATTTCTTTAATATATCTAACGGCGTTAATAGTAAAATTTTTATCGAAAGGATAGCACAAATGAAGAATGTCTATTCTATTTTTCTTAATTTGATCAAAATCTAAATCACGGGCAAAAACCCGATGTTTTTTCTCAACAACTTGTTTAATAGCTCGGCCAATTTGGCCAAAACCAATAATTCCAACATTCATATTTGCTAGTATAACAAATCCCCCGCCCTTTGGGCCCTCCCCTTTTGATAAGGGAGAACTGTTAGATTTTTATTTGTTTTTTCGTTTGATTTGGTAGATAATTTCTTCTTCAAGATCTTTAATTCGTCCCATCATATCAGCCAGAAGGGCCAGCATAAAAATCAAAAAACTCATTACCAAAAGAAAAGCACCGCCGATAGCATAAGATTTAAACGGCGACATCCTGCCGGTAGTAAAATAATGGACGAAAAAAATAACAATGGGAATCAAACCAACCAAAAAGACAATTAAAGATATCGAGCCAAAAAACTTAAATGGGTGATAGTCACGAAAACTGCGACCGATAATTTTCAGAGCACTATAAGCATATTTGAATAAATTGCCGGAAACATGGGATTGACCATTCTGACGCAATGGACGAACTTTAACCGGCACTTCACAAGCAATAAAACCTTTGTGAACTAAATCGAGAAAAGTTTCATGAGTATAGGTAAAATGGCCGAATAGCTGAAGCTTCAAGGCGGCTTTCCGGGAATAGGCCCGAAAACCACAGGAAACATCAGTATAATTATGGCCGGTAATCCAGTTAATAATTCGAACAAAAACCTTGTTACCCCAATTTTTCAAACCACGGTTTTTCATATTGTACTCACGATGATCCTTATAGCGAGTACCAGTAACAAAATTAAAATGTTCTTCTATAATGGGCTTAACCAGTTTAGGAATGTCCTTAGGATTAAACTGAAGATCGCCATCAATATTAACAATAATATCCGCCCCTAAACGAAGAGCCTTATCAATACCATCAATAAAGGTCTGGCCTAATCCCCGATTAATCGGATGAGAAATAACTATTGCCCCATGCTTTCGGGCGATAGCGGCCGAACAGTCACTCGAACCATCATTAATAACCAAAACTTTTGTTTTAGAAATACCTCTAATTTTCCGTGGAATCCTATCAATAACCTGGCCAATAGTTTTCTCTTCATTAAAACAAGGAATCATTACAACTAAAAGTTTTTCTTTTTGGTTCACTTTCGGAGTATAGCAAAAAAATTTACTTCTTGACAAAAGTTTTAAGAGGGGAATAATGGAATTATGAAAAGAAAAATTGTCATCTCAACCATTTTGGCGGGAGCCATGTTGTTAAGTTCGGCCGGGATCGTTTTTGGCTATGCTGAACCCGGACCAGCCAGCGCTCCGGTTTGCAATAATGAAAAACCACAAAAAGCGTGGTTGTATCGGGTTAAGTCGCTTGGTAACGGCAAATACCAGCTTTTCTGGGATAAAGCCGATCGGGCCACTTCATGGACTATCGGCTACGGCGTTGAACCGGGAAATTATATCTACGGCATCCATAACTTCGGCGACAGCCAGTCAAGAGATTTAGTCGTCAACACTTTTACTAATAAAAAAATGTATTTTGCTATCAGGGCCAATAACGATTGTATGCCCGGTGAATGGTCAAATGAATGGAAAGTAGGTACCGGCACGGGGGGAGTGACAGCAGCGGCGGTGAAGCAGACAGGAGCAACGCCAACCACTCAAACTCCGATAGTAACTAAGGCTCCGGCTAAAGCGGCCGAGATCAGTCCGGTGCCAACAACTAAGAAAGAAACGGTTAAAGAAACGGCTCCGGCAGCTCAGCCAGCTCCAGTTGTTACCCCAACCCCTAAGAAAGGTGGTTTTTGGGAATGGCTGAAAAGCTTATTCAGGTAAGTTAAATTAAACCGAGATTTTAGAAAGGAAGGAATTAAAAGCAGCTAAGAGAGTGTCTGCTTACAGAATTTTCAGAATTCTTTCAGTATTTGTTTTTGGTGGAGAGTAAGGTGAGTAGGAATAACTACGTTAAGACGAATATAGAAATCACCTGTCTGATAGCCGCCGCGAAGATCACGAATTCCCTTACCCTTAAGACGAATTAGAGTGTTTGGCTGGGTCCCGGGTTGAACCCGAACCTTTAAGTAACCATCCAAAGTCGGCACTTCAATTACATCACCAAGAATCGCCTGTTTTAAGCTAATATCCTGAATAACATAAACGTCGTTGCCTTCACGTTTAAAAATTTTATCGGGTAAAACATCAACATATAAAATAAAGTCGCTAAATCTGATCTGCTGGCCGTCATCAACTCCAGCGGGAATTTTTATTGTCTTGGTTCGGCCATCAATTCGAATTTCCTTTTCACAACCCCGGGCCGCTTCTAAAAAACTAAGCTGAATTTTGTAAGTTTTTAATTGTGATCGGGAACGGGAATGGCCGCTACTAAAAACGGGATTGCCGAAAAATTGTTCAAAAATATCGAAGGGATTGGAAAAACCGCCAAAATCAAAATCAGCATTATCAAAAGAATTTTGGCCAGAACTGGTCCAAGTAAAATGGAAAGGTCCATTTTCCTGGGTATAAGTATGGCCGCCGAAGCCGCCTTGACTAGGATCAAAAGCGGCGTGACCGTAATTATCATAGGCAGTGCGCTTTTCCGTATCACTTAAAACCTCATAAGCCTCGTTGATTTCTTTAAATTTCTCCTCGGCGTCAGGAGATTTATTCCTGTCCGGATGATATTGGAGAGCTAATTTCCGGTAGGCGGATTTAATTTCACTCTGACCGGCTGATTTACTGACACCGAGGACTTCGTAATAATCGCGTTTCATTCAATTTATTTAATGACACCCCGCCGCGGCGGGGTGTCATTCCACCTTTTTTACTTACTTAATTAACAATTTCCCCCTCCTCGGCCTTCTTATCTCCATCAGGTTCTTCCTTGGGAGCCTCTTCCGTAGTAGGGGTAGGTCCAGCCTGCTGACCATAAACTGCCTGACCGACTGTCTGCAGAATTTGACTTAATTCCTCCGACATCCGGTCAAACTCATCTTTATTGACCTCGGCTTTACCTAAAAGTTCTTTAGCCTCTTTCAGCTTCTCTTCAATTTTACCCTTATCATCGGGCTTAATTTTATCAGCAAAATCCTTCAAGGTCTTTTCGCCGCTGAAAATAGTCGCATCGAGCCGGTTACGGCTTTCAGCTAGAAGCTGCTTTTCTTCATCCTCGCGGGCATGAGCTTCCGCCTCCCCTTTCATCTTCTCGACTTCTTCTTTAGACAGATTAGTCGCATTCTGAATAGTAATCTTTTGCTCTTTACCAGTGCCCTTATCCTTAGCCGAAACACTCAAAATACCATTGCTATCGATATCGAAAGTAACCTCGATTTGAGGTATGCCCCGTGGCGCTGGGGCAATGCCATCGAGGATAAAGCGGCCTAAGGATTTATTATCAGCCGCCATTGGTCTCTCACCCTGGAGAACATTAATTTCCACCTGGGGTTGATTATCGGAGTAGGTAGTAAAAATCTGCGATTTTTTGGTCGGAACGGTAGTATTTCTCTCAATCAAAACCGTTCTTACCCCGCCGGCGGTCTCAATCCCCAAAGTCAAGGGGGTAACATCCAGTAAAACGATGTCTTTAACTTCGCCGGTAAGAACAGCCCCTTGAACAGCGGCACCAACTGCTACCACCTCATCAGGATTAACGGTAGTATTAGGCTCTTTGCCAAAAAACTTTTTAACGGTTTCTAAAACCTTCGGCATCCGGGTCATGCCGCCGACCATAATCACTTCACTGATGTCTGATTTAGACACTTTGGCATCCTTTAAACATTTTTCTACCGGACCAATAGTTTTCTGAATCAAATCATCGACTAATTTTTCTAACTCGGCTCGAGTTAATTTTTTGGTTAAATGCAATGGCTGGCCGTCTTTAGAAGTAATAAAAGGCAGGTTAATATCGGTTTCAACAGCACTTGAAAGCTCGATTTTAGCCTTTTCTGCCGCTTCCCGCACCCGCTGAAGCGCTTGGGGATCCTTAGATAAATCAACTCCATTCTGCTTCTGAAAATCATCAACAATCCAAGTAATAATCTTCTGATCAAAATCATCACCACCAAGGAAAGTATCACCATTGGTAGCTTTAACTTCAAAGACACCGCCACCAATTTCCAAAATTGAAATATCAAAGGTGCCGCCGCCCAAATCATAAACCGCCACTAATCCGGAACTTTTCTTGTCCAAACCATAAGCTAAAGAGGCAGCCGTTGGCTCATTAATAATTCTTTCTACCTTAAAACCGGCAATTTCTCCTGCCTGTTTAGTTGCCTGACGTTGGGAATCATCAAAATAAGCCGGCACCGTAATTACTGCCGATTCTACTTTTTCTCCCAAATATTTCTCAGCGTCGGTTTTGGCTTTCTGCAAAATCATGGCTGAAATTTCCTGAGGGGTATAAACCTTGCCATTAATCTCCACTGCCGCCATTTTATCCTTACCGGCAACAATTTTATAAGGAGCTACTTTTTCGGTTTTTTTCACTTCGGGATCATCAATTCGTCGACCCATCAAACGCTTAATTGAATAAACCGTATTTTGCGGGTTTAAAACCATCTGACGTTTAGCCAGATCGCCAACTAATTTCTTTACCGGTTCAACTACTGAAGGAATAACATTGCGGCCTTCTGAAGTTAAAATAACTTTAGGAGTACCAGCTTCAACTACGGCTACACACGAATTCGTGGTGCCTAAATCAATACCAATTATTTTATTTGACATACTTATTTAATTTTTAATTTTTAATTTTTAATTTTCTACGATCTACGATCTCTTTTCCTACAACTACCTGGGCAGGGCGAAGACATTCGCCATTTAAAAGATAACCCTTTTTACGAACAGAAACAACCTCGTCCTGCTTCCCCTCGGCAACATCAACACAATCCATTATCTTGGGGTCGAAAATCTGGCCGACAGCGGCAATTTCCTCCAAACCCTCCGATTGTAAAGCTTTCATTAACTTATCTAAAGCCATTTTAAGGCCGGGGTCCTGAAGGTGATCGGCTGCCAGATGAAGTTCGTCGAGGGCATCAATAATTTTGACCATAACGGCGGCTGAAGCCAAAGAGGTAAAAAACTGTTTTTGATTAGCAACCCGCCTTTCTAGATTAGCATAATCTGCTAAAGATCGGGCTAATTTTTCTTCCAAATCGGCTATTTTAGCTGTTTTAGTCATAAGCAATTTAATGGGTAATAGTAGAAACCAATTCGGCAAAATAATCAATTATTGGAATAATATTAGGATAGCGGAAACGAGCCGGACCTAAAACCCCCAAAATTCCCCGATGGGGACCAGCCTGATAATCCTGATAAATGAAACCACAGGGCTCCAGGTGTTCCAAACCCAAATCTTCACCAATTAAGAGATGAACTGTCTGTTTTTCTTCCGCTTCCGGCACTGCCCGGCTTTTGCTGATAATATCGAACCAGAATTTAGTATTATCCACTAAAGATAGGGCGGTTTTAGCGACATCAATATTAAAAAACTCCGGTTCTTCAAGTAAATTTGAAGCACCATAGGAATAAATTACTCCCTGATCAATAGTTGATAAGGCTAAGGAACGGGTTCGATTGGCCAGCTCTCGAGTTATTTCCCGCAATAATTTTTCAAATTCATTCCGATAATCCCACACTTTCTCTTTCACTCCCAATTCTTCAACTACCGATAAGCCTTTGGGCGACATCAAATTACGGACATAATATTTCAATCCCAATGAAGTCGGAGTATGACCAGCCGATAAATGGTTCTTTTTTAAATAGCCTAGCTTGGTTAGGACGGCCATTTCATTCCTGATAGTTGCCGAAGAAACTCCTAAAGAATATTTTTTCTCTAAAGTTTCTGATCCGACCGAAGCGGCCGTTTCGATAAATTCCTCGGTAACACACTTTAGAATTTTAATTTGTCGTTGAGTTAAATCAGTCATCTTAGCAATATCATAGCCCGACTGCTAATCAGTGTCAAGAGGCAAAGGGTGGGGTGATTCTAATTTTATTTTATCGATTGTCCGCAACAATTTGCTGGTCCGGGTGGTATTGAGTTCATTATAAACTTTGGCGGCTGACTCAATCCTATCACCTAATTTTTGGAATTTATCGTTATAATTAGCAAATTCTTTCTCAAAAGTCTTAATATGACTAACAATTGACTGAATATCTTTTTGGAAGCGAAAGTTTTCGTATGATTGATAAATCATCCGTAAAATGGCGGTAAAACTGAAAGGCCCAGCTAAAATCACTTTTTTCTCCAGTGCTTCTTCCCAAACATCGGCCATTTTGTCATAAATAAAACTAAAAATCATCTCATTGGGAATGAAAAGAATAACAAAATCGACGGTTTGATTCTCGGGATCGATATAATCCCGGCTGGTTACCTGTTTAATCTTGCTTTTAACGTCTTGCTCAAACAATCTTAAATACTCCCGCTTTTCAGACGCTTGATTGGTTTCAGTTAATTTTTGGAGATTGCTATAGGGAAATTTGACATCAATGTTAATCTTGAAACCATCAGGTAAAAAGACGGTAAAATCGGGTCTAGTTTCATTATCACCGCTGGCTTTATTATAATCATATTGAATACCGCGGACAAAACCAGCCATTTTCAACAAATCTTCAGCCACTTTTTCCCCAAAAACACCGCGGAGTTGATTATTAGATAAGGCTCGTTTTAAACCTTCAGTACTGACCGCTAACTCCTGGGTTATCTTTTTATACTCACCTAGAGCAGTTTTTAGAGATTCAAAATTACCAATCCGAGCACTCTCAGCTGTTTCCAGTCTTTTTTGATTTTTTTCCAATTCAACCTTAACCTGCTTGACCAAATCCTCGATAGCGGCTTTTTTATTAGCCAAATCGGTGCCGATTTTCTGATCGGCCAGAGTGATTAGCTGTTCGTTAGCGTTCTTAAGAACCTCAGGAAAAATCTCCTTTAATTTTTGACTTAATTCCTCTTTATTATCCTTTTTTGACCTAAAGATAAGAAAAATCAAAGCGCCTAAAATGGCAATAAGAATCAAATAGACCGGAATCATTTATATTTTATTTTGACAGATTATTGATTTTCAGTTGCAAATTTAAAGCTAAACCGGCCTCATCATCATTACCCTTCAAACTTTCGGCCCTGATTTCCCCACCGCTTAAAAAATGATAGCTGATAATATTCCCCGGTAAATCCTGGGTATAAGTATAATTTCCGACTTCGGCTGTTGCTTTGATAACACCCAAATTAATTTCATTATAACTGCCGGTCAGACCAGCCTTGGTTTTTTCTCTGACTAAAGATAAAATACTATTTTCACCAATATTACCAAGATTTTTAACATCATGTTCACCATCGTTTAAAAACCCGATTTGATAAACGGCCTGTGGATTACCTGACTCCCGGTTAATTTTACTGTAAACAAAAAGTGGTTGGTCGTTAACCGCCTGATAATCTAAAACCTGATTAATCGGAAAAACCTCACCAGTTTGAGTATTAACCATCACCATTTTAATTTTACCTTCAAGATAACTCTCTCCACAATCAAGAAAACAAATTTCACCGGGTTTAAGGTAATCCTGACTGGCTAAAGTTTTAATCATTTCTACTTGAACTACCCCGGCTGCCTCTGTTTTACGGTCAATAGTATCCTGACAAATTTGATCGATTAAAGGATTACCGCTGTCGATAATTTTTCTCCGCTCTTCATCTCGCATTCTTTCTCTCTCGATATCCCTGACCCGATCGGCTATTCCTTCCGACTTTTGGGCTGGAATTGTTCCTTTGTTTGACGGGGAATAATCGCAGGCCGCTAGGCTGGTTATTGTTACCGCCGTAGCTAATCCGGCCGCCACTTTTTTAGCTATTGTTGATTTTTTATTAGCTTCCTCAGAATGAATTTCTCCCATAGATATATTATTTTACTCCAGTTGAGCCAATTCCGCCACGAGTGGGGTGATGGCCAAGATTATCCACCTCTTTTAGAGAAAAATTTTCTTTTTTTATTAATAAAATTTGGGCAATCCGCATTCCCTTTTCTAGATGGACTGGATGATCGGTAAAATTTTGAGCAATAAAATGAAACTCATCGTTATCACCGCAAAAATCGTTGTCAAAAACGCCAATGCCGTTAACCGAGCGAATTCCTAGTTTGTAAGTTGAACTGCGGGAAATTAAAAACATACAGTAGCCTTCGGGAATTTCCATAGCGACATTCAACGGCACCAGCTTAATTTCCCCGGGAGCAAAATCCAAATCCACCCGAGAGGAAACATCAGCCGCTACCGCTCCTTTAGTTTTAAACTCCGGCGGCGGCAGGGTTTTATCAAACCTTTTGAAATTGATGGAAGTGATCTTTATCTTCACAATCTTGGCCAATTTGATTAAATTCTAATTTTAAAATCTTACAATAAACTTCCTTGATTAAATCTACTAATTTCTCCAATGATTCGGGATTAATTGCTACCGGCTGGCGGCGGCATTCACCAATATAATCAAGGATGCCTGATTTTATTTGATAAGGAAATTGAGGACAATGGTCACCCAACAGTTTGTAAAACAAAATCTGTCGCTGGTAATCCTCCTTATGACGATTATTTTTAAAAGAACCGGTTTTAAAATCAACCGCCACTGCTTCCCGTCCGTTTAATTCTAATTTATCAATCCTGCCGGTAATTGGCACATTATCCAAATAAACATTCAATTTTTTAAAGTCATACTCCAACAAAAATTTTCCCTGAAAACTATCCTGATAATGATGGTAATATTCACTCAATTCTTTTATCCCCTTAGCTAAATTTTCCTTAAAATCGGCTGAATTTAAATTTTCTTTCCGCAAAAAATTTTCAAAAATTTCCAAAAATTTTTCTAAAGATAGCGAATTACGATATAGATCAGTCAGAGCATAGTGAACTGCCGAACCGTAAGAGGCAAGTTTACTTTTGGCTAAAGGCACCCTTAAAATCGTTCGATAATAAAAACAAAGTGGACAGTTAAGATAGGAATTAAGATGGGTTGGGCTTAATTGATAAGTGGTTTTTAGATAATTTCGAAGATAGTTTTCAAAACTTTTCTCCCGAATTATTGGTTTATGCTCTTGAAAAAATGACAGAAGAGCTTCTTGTTTAAAACTGACTTCAGGTTTAATATTATTAATCAATTCCGGCTTAATTTCGGCAATAAAGGCGGTGGGGTTCTCCTTGGTGTAAGACAAATATAAATCCCGTTTCGCCCTGGTCAAAGCTACATAAAACAAACGCCGATCATCTTCGTTAATCGAGTTAAATGGCCGAACTACCTCATATTTTATGATACCATAGGGTAATTTTATTTTAGACCTCTCGTAACCACCGCCCCAGCGGCGATCGGTCAAATGAATTAGAAAAACCTGATCAAATTCCAAACCCTTGGCTTTATGAACCGTCATTAAATTAATTGAATTATCATCAGGTAAGGTATCACCAATATCAAGAGCCACTTTATTATCTTTTAAAAGATCGAGATAATGAAGAAAATCAGTTAAACTTCCCTGTCTTTCATTAACAAATCGTCTAAATTCCTCATAAAAACGATTGAATTTTAACAAAGTCAGATAATCTTTCTCCTGAATAACGGATTTGAGCAAACCGAAACGGCGAATAACCCTATGGAAAAATTTTTCTGGACTTAAATTAAACCGCCATTGATGGGCTTTACCTAAAAGGTGAATAATTCTGGTAATTTTTTTGTCAGTAGTTTTTTTAAAACGAAAATAATTAACCAAAGCTAGGGGATCAATTTTTAAAAAATCAAAATTAAGAATCAATGCCAGTTGATCATCCCGACTTGGGTCATCAATATACTTTAAAAGGGAAATAAACTGATTAATTATTAAATCATTTAAAATATTATTACCTGAAGATAGGCGATATTTAATGCCAAGATTATCCAGCCAAGGAAGTAATCCGGTAACATCAGCATTATCATGGTAGAGAACGGCAATTTCATTGGGAGATATACCGTCCTTAATCAGAGTTTTAATTTTATTGGCGACAAAATAATTTTCTTCATAATCAGAGGCAGCGGCTAAAAGATTAATTGGGTGAGGTTGATCATTAACCATAGCTATTAACGATTTATCAATGCCGCTTAAAATTTTAGTAATTCGATTAACACTCTTTTCAATAACATAACGAGAACTATCTAAAATCATTTGTTGGGAGCGATAATTATTATTTAAGGTAATTACTTGAGGATGGAAACGATTAACAAAATCATAAATATTTTCCAAATTAGCTCCTTGAAAACGAAAAATTGACTGATCATCATCACCAACTACGAATAAATTAGGCTGATTATCATAGCTGGCTAAGAGAAAAAGCAATTCATTCTGAGCCGTATTAGTATCCTGATATTCATCAACCAAAATATATTGGTATTGTTCCTGATAATCTGCTAACAAATCAACATCTTGTTTAAACTTATTCAGAACCATTAAAATCATATCGTCATAGTCATAACGACCGCGCCTTTTTAATTCCACCTGATATTCAGCATAAATTTGCTGCAAATTTAACTGCTTATCAATATTTTGCCGCCAGCTGGTAAAAGTTTTCCAAAGAGCATTTTTAAAATTAATCAAAGGATTTTTAGCCAGACCTTTATCGTAGCCACCTTGATCAAAAAAAATCTTTTGATAATTTAAAAACTCTGCCAGCGGCGGATAAGCCAAGGAAATTTCATAAATTTTAGCAAAAATATCCAAAACCTCCTTCCGACTTTCTTTCAACTTGAGAAATAAATCACCGGTTTTCTCAACAAATTCTTTTTCATCCCTTATCAGATCAAGCAATTTTTCGGGAGAAACATCTTCCCTTTTAAGACTTTGGATTAGCGACTCAATTTGACTGCGATAATAATAATGGTCCCCCCAAGGTTTCAAAGCGGCGCCGTCGTCCAATTGATCAATCAAACTTAAAATAATTTCCAAGCGTTCACCATCGCTTAATAAATTGATATCTTTGGCAAAAATAAACTTGTCAAGATTAGCCCTGATAACTTCATTGCTAAAAGAGTGAAAAGTATGAAGCCGGACTTTGTAACTGGTTACCCCAATCACCTCTTTCAGTCTTTCCCGCATATTAGTTACGGCATTATCGGTAAAAGTTAAACAGAGAATATTCTCAGGATTAATATCAGTTTTGGTTAAAATATTAGCTATTCTAGCGGCAATTGTATGTGTTTTTCCCGTTCCGGCCCCGGCAATTACCAGAACTGGCCCTTCAATAGCTTCAACCGCCTGACGCTGTTTATCATTGAGATTTTTGAAATACGCTTCCACAATGTATTTTAACAAACCATGCTGTAATTAAATAATGTTACCCGTCAGAAATGGTCAATTATTTCAATAATTCCTCTAAAACCTGCCGGGCTAACTGGGGATTGGCCCGACCAGCAGAAACCTTCATTAACTGACCAATTAAAAAACCGATAGAATTGGGATTCTTACGATAATCAGCAACTGCCTGAGGATTATCGGCCAAAACTTTTTGGGCAATTGTTTTTAAATCCTCGATATCTGAATTTTGAAATAAATTTCTTTCTTTAGCTATTTCTAAAGGATTTTTGCCTGTTTGATAACTTTCTAAAATAATTTGTTTGGCCACCGTGGCCGAAATCTCATTTTTATTTAAGGCCTTAATTAAATCGTGAAAAAAAATCGGATTAATTTTCTCGAGATCTAAATTAAATTTTAGCGGTCCCAAAAATAGATTGGCTATAGATTTGGCTAATTTTGTCTGATTGCCTACTGCCTTCTCAAAACAAAGGGCGAAATTTCGGTCATAACTCATAATTTCCGCTTCAGTTTGATTTAAGCCCCAATTCAGATAATTTTTTATTTTTTGATCAGGTAGTTCAGGAATTTCCTGTCTAATTTTTTCAATATATTCCTCGCTAAACTCAAACGGAGGAATATCAGGTTCGGGAAAATAACGATAATCAGCCACTTCTTCTTTTTCCCTTTGTAAAAAGGTTCTTTTTTGACCAGCATTCCAACCCCGAGTGGTCTTGCCGCCGGCCGGTGGCTTATCTTTTTCTTGGCGGGTTTCAGTAAACTCTTTTTGCTGGCGATTAATCTCAAAATCAAGAGCCGCTGCTACCTCTCCCAGTCCAGCAATATTTTTAATTTCCACCAATGGGGTATAAAAAATATGATCATCTTCCTCAATTTTTAAATTAACTGTCGGCTCACACCGCATTGATCCTTTCTCAATATCGGCATCGGCAACATCAAGGTAGCGAGCAATTTGTTGAATTCTGCTTAAAAATTTTTTAACAATTTCTAGCGAAGTTAAATCCGGTTCAGAAACAATTTCAATTAGGGGGACCCCGGCTCGATTGAAATCTAATTGAATTTGCCCATTTTGACGGAGACAACGACCACTATCTTCCTCTAAGTGAACCCGGTTTAAACGAATTTTCCGGCCTTCTATTTCTAAAAATCCCCCGACAGCAAAGGGTTGATGCAGTTGACTGATTTGATAACCCTTGGGTAAATCCGGATAAAAATAATTCTTTCGTTCAAAATAAGAATATTGATTAATTCGACAATTAAGGGCTAGTCCTAATTTGAGACACCAATCAATTGCTGTCTGATTGGGAACTGGCAAAGTTCCCGGAAAACCCAAGCAGACAGGACAAGTTTGGCTATTAGGTTCAGCTTGAAAATGGGCTGCTGAGCAAGAACAAAACATTTTTGACTTTGTTTTCAGCTCAAGATGAACTTCAAGACCAATGATAGGAATAATTTTCATTAATTTTTAATTCTTAATTTTTAATTGATTCATATTGAAGAGCTAGATTAAGAATTAAATTTTCAGATAATCGAGGACCGATAATTTGGAAACCTACTGGCAATCCGTCAATTAAACTGCATGGTACGGTAATTCCCGGAAGTCCAGCCAGAGTAGAAGGCTCAACTAATTGATCAGCATATTCACCAAAAAGAGGATCATCTAAGGACGAGCCAAGCGGCAGGGCTGTTGTCGGAGTAGTTGGGGCCAGAATAACATCAATATTTTTAAAATGCTTATTAAAATCATTAATAATTAATGTCCTAACCTTCAAGGCTTTAATATAATACTGTTCGTAAGAATCGGCCGATAAGGCATAAGTTCCCAAAAGGATCCGACGCTGATTTTCCGGATTAAAGTACCGGCGATCCTGACCATAACGAATTCCATCAAATCGAGCCAAATTAGAAGAGACCTCTGACGATTGAAGAATGGTATAGACAGCAATAGCTATCGCCGGATCCAACATCTCAATTTCGATAACTTCATGGCCTAATTTTCTAAAAATATCGCCGACTTGGTTAAATTTCTCTAAGACCTCTGGGGCAGTGATTTTTAAATATGATTTAGGAATACCAATTTTTAATCCATCAATTAATCGGTCTTGTTTAAACCGAAACGGCGGTAATGATAGCGAAGTCGCATCTTTAGAATCATGGCCGGAAATAACCTCGAAAACCTTAATAACATTATTAATATTGTTGGCGATGACTCCAGGGCAGTCCATACTAGAGGCCATGGCAATCACTCCATAGCGAGAAACATAACCATAGGTTGGCTTAAAACCAACCACCCCGCACCAAGCGGCTGGCTGGCGAATAGAACCGGCCGTTTCTGTTCCAATGGCAAAATCGACTAAACCAGCCCCAACAGCGGCGGCTGAACCACCGGAAGAACCACCGGGTAATCGTTGATGATCGTAAGGATTCAGGGTTACTCCAAAATCAGAATTCTCTGTTGAGGAACCATGAGCAAAAGCATCTAGATTAGTCTTACCAATAATAGAAAAACCGGCATTCTCCAGCCGTTCAACAAGGGTTGCTGAATAAGAAGGAATAAAATCCGCTAATACTTTGGAGCCGGCGGTAGTCCTTATTCCCTTGGTACAAATATTATCCTTAATCGCTATGGGAATACCCGGAGAAGGGTGATCGATCAAAGTAATAAAAGCATTGATCTCATCTTTCATTCTGATTTTTTAAAGAAGAAGTAACAAAAAATCCTTGGTGAATAGGCGAAGTTGACTGAACTTTATCCGGCCGGGTAATATTTTTCAAACCGTTTACTTGAAAAGTAGATTCTATTTGATCGGTATCAATTTTATCCAAAACGTTAAATTGAACCGTAATTTTATTTAAATCATCAATAATCTCGGTTGGGTTATTTATGGGTAAATTGGCTAAATGGGATAATTTATCTAAATCAATAATCATAAATTTATTTTAGCTTTTAATCGAAGGAGTTGCCAACGTAAATTATCAAACGTAATAAAAACTTTATAAAGAGAAGGCGAAATCACATAATCATAACTACCAACAAATTTAACCAATTTACCCCCAAAGCCACTTTTAAACCGATGGAAACCATAGCCATAATCTCCTTCTTTAGCTTCCGTGGGTAAAGCACCCCACATATCGAAAACCTTACAACCTTGGCTTTTCCCCCATTTAATCACTTCCCACATAAGTAAATTTGGAGCCATAACTTGACGGTTAATACCGGACGAAGCACCATAAGGATAATAAATCTTATCTTTAAACTTAAAAATCATAAAAGCCGCCAAAACCTGACCTTGAAACTCAGCTAAAAAAATATGGGGAATATTAGAATTCTTTAAACTGCTCCATAAATTGCGATGATATGTTTCATTGTGAATAAAAAAGCCCTGGCGTCTGGCTGTATCAGTCAATAATTTTAAGTAAATTTCAAAGCCGTTTTTATCGGTTGCTTCCCGGACTTTAACCCCATGACGAGCAGCCACTTTAATATTATAGCGGGTTTTGGGATGCATTCTTTTCAAAAGTTCCTCGTCGGTTAAAGTCAAATCGAGAAAAAACGAGTAAGGATAAAAATTAACTCTGGATGAAGAGACCAAATCTTTAAAATGATAAAAAGAAGTCTCATCTGCTAAAACATTTGGCTCTATTTTAACAAAAATAACCTTTTCCTGATGACAAATTGGCTTAATTTCATTAAGCATTTCTTGAGTAATATCAGGACCACGCAAAATAGTCCCAATTTTATAAGGCAAATGGGGTAAATGATGAAGAATCAAATAATAATTCTTGAATTTAAAAACGAGATGTCCTTGTTTTTTCTGAAATTTAGCCCAAGCAGTACTTTGTAATGGATGATCAACTGTCATAAATTTTAATTTAAAATTTAAAATTCCCAATACCTCTATTGGTTAGTATATATCAGGATCATAAATAAAATCATCACCAGATCGATTATCTTCCCGAAGGCGCTGGGGAATATCTGATAAGAAACGGCTTGGCTCATTTAAGGAATTTTTACCAAAATATAGGCGTTTTTTAGTATAAGTAATTTCTAAAAAATCCTTTGCCCGAGTAATGCCAACATAACAAAGGCGACGTTCTTCCTCAATTTCCGCTTCATCAACCAAACTCCGACTGTGGGGTAAAATTCCCTCTTCAAAACCGACTAAAAAAACTACGGTAAATTCCAAACCCTTACTGCCGTGAAGGGTCATCAAACGCACTCCTTCACGATTTTCCCTTCTCTTTAATTTTTCCTGCTCTGAATATTCTTGTTCCACCAAAGTTACATTAGCTAAAAAATCACTTATTGACGAGAAAGAGGCGGCCACTGATTTTAATTCGTTAATATTTTCAATCCGCTTCTGGTCATCTTCATCTTGGGGATCAAAACGACTCAAATAACCGGAAAAAGTAATTAACTTTTCTAAAATTTCCAAAGAGGTTAATGATTGATAATCAAAATGGTCAATTGATTCAAAAAAAAGTTGAAATCTGTTTTTCCCTAACGCCTTCAAACAACGGGTTTCGGCGATTTTATCCTCACGATCAATTAAATAACGCACTAAAGATAAAATATCTTTAATTTCCGCTCGCTCATAAAAACGAACTCCCCCTAATAAAACATAGGGCAAGCCAGCTCTTAAAAAAATTTCCTCTAACACCCGTGACTGAGCATTCATTCGATAAAGAACAGCTATTTCTTTATAAGGAACACCGAGTTGACCATGATAAAAGCTAATTCGTTGAGCTACCAATTTAGCCTCATCAATTTCATTCTCTGTTTTATAAACCTTAATTAAATTATTGGATTGTTTGAGAGTAAATAATTTTAGAACCGGATGAGAGCTATTTTTACTAATAACTCCATTGGCCGCCTCCAAAATAATTTGAGTAGAACGATAATTCTGCTCTAGATTAATAATCTTGGTGTCTTTAAAATCCCTCGTAAAACTGGTTAAATTTCTATAATCAGCTCCCCGCCAGCCATAAATTGCCTGGGAAGCATCCCCAACTACAGTAATTTGCTGATATTTCTCTGCCATTAACTTAGTTAAGAGATATTGAACCTGATTCGTGTCTTGATATTCATCTATGAAAATATACTTGAACTTGTCCTGATATTTTTCTAAAACATCAGGTTCTTTAGTAAATAAATCAATTGTTTTAAACAAAAGGTCATTAAAATCAAGCGCTCCAAATTCAGTTAAGCGTTTTTGATATTGCTGATAAATGACAGCCGCGTACTTTCCCCAAAAACCACGACTTTGGGTAATTATTTCTAAAGGATCCTGATAGTTATTTTTAGCTCGATCAATAAAAGATAAAACCGAAGCTGGTCTAAACTCTTTCGGATCAAGATTCAAATCTATCAAGGCCCGTCGGACTAAATCCTCCTGATCATTTTCATCATATATGACAAAATTGTTTTTAATCCCAATTTTTAAACCATCGCGCCGTAAAACCTGATAGCAAAATGAGTGAAAAGTTCCCGCAAAAACAACCGGCAATTGATTTCGTTGCGACAGGGTTGTAGTTAAAAGTTTAAGCATCCGCTGTTTCATCTCATTGGCGGCCTTATTGGTAAAAGTCAGCAGTAGAATCTCTGATGGTTCAGCAATTTTTTGATCGATAAAATAAGCTACCCGATAAGTCAAAACCCGAGTTTTACCTGAGCCAGCGCCGGCTAATAGAAGTAAGGGAGAACCTTGATAAGTAACTGCCTCTAATTGGGCTGGATTCAAACCTTTAACAATATTCATCAATCAATTATTCACCTGGTAGATTTTAGCCTGACCCGATTCAAAAACAATCTGATAACCTAGATCGAGAAAATTCGTCTCATTTAAAGTCGGGTACTTTTGAATCTCATTAGATCCAACAAAAATATAACTCACCCTATATTTTTGAAGGAGTCGACGAACTTCTGATTTATCACTAGCCGTATATATCTTTTCCACTTCAGCTGCCCGAGTCCCAGGCAAATCATAACCACCACGCCATAGCCACTCATGAACTAACCAACCCTCCACTGTTGGTAAACCGGTAGCTACCGAAATTTGGTTATATGTCGTATAGCTATCCCCGGCCGCTTCAAGCATAACGGGTTGGCCAGAAATATGGGTACTAATCCAATTAATTGCTTCGTAATTATCGGGGAATTGGTTTCTAATAAAATCCATTCCGTCAAGTCCCCGATATTTTTTTAAACCATAATAAGAACGGATGGCAAAATAGGGATAGCTTAAATGGCAAATAAAAATTAATAAAAACAAAATTTTATAAATTAAATAGACGAAACGATTTTTCATCAAAACTGTCAGGCGAACTATCACATAGCCGGTCGTTAAAGAATACATAATAAACGCTTGATAAACCAACTTAAACATAGTATTAGCCCGGCGATGTGCAAAAATATATATGTCTTTAAGATAAACAATTTCTGGAATTGCAATTAAAATTGTAGCGGTAACAATAAGTCCCAAAACAAACAAATCGGCATAGGCAAAAGATTTTTCTTTCCTCTTCATCTGGTCAATAAAAAGGGCAATAATAAAAGGGAGAATAATCAGCCAAAAACCACCATAAAGAACAAATAATTGATAGAGGGGAGTTTGACTATCGGCTAATCTCAAACCCTGAATCATTGGAGTAAAGTGAAGAGAAAAAGGTAAAGTAAACAGATACCAAAAAAGAATAATCCCCACCCCATTAATAATTAATTTCTTTAAATCCAAATGGACTAGAAAATAAATTAAGGCAAATAAAAGACCATAAATGGCAAAATCCCAGGCATTAGTCATATAAGCCCAAGCTAAAACTAGACCGCCGCCAATCATTAATGACCAATGATACAATTTAACTCTCTGAGGAATAAGGGCTAAAAGAAGGGCAATAAATAGTAAAACAATTGGGATATCGTTCATATGGCCGTGTAAATCAGCTACCACAAAACTATAAATTGGGAATTCATGGATAGTTTTATCGTTAGTCTCAGGATCAAAACCAATAAATCGGGTAGCATCGGGATACCAATAATTAGCGACGGCCTGTTTAATAGCTCGAGAGGAAAGAATTAATTGACCATTATTTTGTTTTATATTCAATCGGGCAATTTTATAAAGAGGATGGAGATTGCCGCCGAAGGTTAAAAAAAGAGCTGAGATTAGGCCGCCGATAATTACAAAAGAATAATTAATTTTCTTGCTTCCAAATTGATGAATAAAATTGGCTGTTAACGAAAAACCAGAAACAAAAGTTAAAGCACAAACAGTAGCAATAGCCAAATTATAGGTAATAGCTGAACTAATACCAGATACCTTAGTTAAAAGAGCAAAAATTAAATGACCAAAAAAATAGTAGTTAATCGGTTTTCCGGCGAACCACATATCGGCCGGGGGCATAAATCGAGATCGTAAAATAGAATTAACAAAACCCCAGTCCATAAATTTTTCCAAACCTTCAATGGTCGGATTATAGCCCCGAATAAAAGACCAAAAAATTAAAATAGCCAAAAACATTGACTCCTCCATTAAAAAAACCCGGTAATTATTTTTAATTAGGCGGCCAAAATTATTCAACTTTTTTTTCTTAAAAAGAAAACAATAATAATTCACAAAAATAAGTAACAAAAGAAAAATAAAAGCCGAGGGAGCAGTAAAAGGCACTAATTTAAAAACTCCCAAAACAAATAAACAATAGGAAACAAAAGCGATAGCAATAATTTTCGAAAAAATATAACCTTTATTAAAAAATCGGCGAAATAGATTAACCGTAAATGGCAAAATCGAGGCGCCAAAAACAAAAACCACTAGCCACCAAAGAAAAATATATTTAAAATCAGTTAACATAAAAAATTAAATATTTTTTCAATTAAATTACTAACTACTGGCGTTAAAACAATCAGAAGAGAAAAAAAATAAGATATTAAACCAATGACCATTCCCCCTAAAAGATCGATAGGATAATGAAAACCAACTACCACTCGAAACAAAAGCAAAGGAATTATTATTAACCAATAAAGAATGGGGTTGAAAACACCGTAATGTTCCACCAGAAAAAAGAAAAAAACTGCTTTAGCTGTATGACCGGAAGGGAAAGAACCAGTCCGATACCAGTTAACCACTAACCCTTGAGGGATAGAATCATGTCGATTTAAAAAAGGTCGGCGCCAGTATACTTTACTCTTAATCCATCTTTCACCAATTTCTGATATAACTAAAGCCACTAAAATTTGGCCTAAAGAAAAAAAATTATTTTTAACCAAAAGACAGGCAATATAAAACAAAAATGCCCAAATAAAATAATTCAAAAAAATTAACAGATAATTTAGAAATTTGGTGGTTAAAAAAACTTTCAAATAATCCTTTTGGGGCTGCCAGAATAAAAGCCGTCGAGCTTTTTCCATAATCAATTATAATCTACTAAGTTGGATTTGTTATAATGAAAAAGTGAAGGTTTTGATTTCAACTCCATATTATTTACCCAATGTTTCGGGCATTACCTTTTATGTCCAAATTCTGGCTGAAGAACTAGCCAAAAGGGGCCATCAAGTCACTATTTTAACCAGTCAACATTTAAAAAAGCTGAAACTCAAAGAAACTATTAACCAGGTTTCTATTATAAGACTAAAAGCTCCTCTGAAAATTAGCAAAGGCGTTATTATGCCTTCGTTTTTTTGGATAGCTGTCAAAGAAAGCAAAAACAATGACATTATTATTGGTAATCTTCCTCAGGCAGAAGCATTTTGGATCAGCTGGTGGGCTAAAATCTGGCGGAAAAAGGTTATTCTTATCCACCATACTGACCTAAGTTTTTGGCCAGGAATTAAAAATAAAATAATTGATAGCGGTGTTTTTATTTGTCACTGCTTAGCCGCTCTGAGCACCGACTACCTCGTTCCCTACACCGACGATTACGCTCGTCATTCATACTTCCTTAAGCACTTTCTTAAAAAGGTAAAAAGTATCTATCCACCAGTTAAATTTGAACCAAGTAAGGATAAAAAACAAATAAAAAACAAATATATAGTCGGTTTCTGCGGTCGAATTGCTAAACAAAAAGGACTGGAAACTTTGATCGAAAGCTGTGATTATTTAGATCAAAAAATCGGTTCAGCCAATTATTTAATCAAGCTAGCTGGACCAATGGAAATAATCGGAGAAAAATATTATGACTATCTAAAGGAAAAATATTATCGTCGCTTAAAAAATAATTTTATTTTTTTGGGCGGTATTGACAGGGAAAAATTAGCTGATTTTTATCACTCAATTGATCTTTTGGTTCTACCATCTAACGACTCTTTAGAATCATTTGGCTGGGTCCAAATTGAAGCTATGATCTGTGGCACTCCCTGCGTCGCTACTAATCTACCGGGAATGAGAGTGCCTATTTTAAAAACTAAAATGGGAGAATTATTTGAAAAAAACAATAGCCAACAATTAGCAGAAAAAATAGTTAAAGTTTTAAAGAATGGTAAACAATACTACCATAAGTTAGGTAAAAATGCCTTACAGCAATTCGATTATCAAAAGACAATCGATCATTACGAAAAATTATTTAGATAATGAAATTGATTCAGCTTTTAGACGACGGGCTAAAATAATTCTCAATAACCTTGATATCAAAGGCAAAATGTCGGTTTTGGAAATCGGCTGTGGTCGGGGATTTTATTTAAAGATCTTACGAGATCTTTACCCAACAGCAGTTATTACCGGTATTGACATTAATCCTCTTTATATTCACCAAGTAAAACATAATATTAAAAATGTTAATGTTTTTCAGGCCGATGCTAAAACTTTACCTTTAGCTGATAATTCTTTTGACTGGATTATTGCTACTGAAATTTTAGAGCATATTGATAATGATCAAAAAGCTTTGAAAGAAATGTACCGAGTTTTAAAACCAAAAGGAAAAGCAATTATTACTGTCCCCAACGCCAATTACCCAATTTATTGGGACCCATTAAATTGGTCGCTAGAAAGATTATTTAAAAAACATATCAAAGCCACTAATTGGTATTTAGGCGGTATTTGGGCTGACCATCAAAGACTTTATACCGATCAACAATTGGTAGAGAAAATAACAGGAGCAGGTTTTAAAATAATTAAAAAATGGTCAACTACCCATTATTGTTTACCGGCAGCCAGTTTTTGGTTCTACGGCCTTGGTAAACACTTAGTGGAAAAGGGAATGGCAAATAACTTAAATCGATTTAATTTCACAAGAAAGCCTAATTATTTAAGCAAAACTATTCTCAAATTGGTTAATATCTTTGACAAAATGAACCGAGACAATCAAAATTATTCGTCGAGTGTTAATCTAATATGTCAAATAGAAAAATAAAGACGAATTGTATCGTAGCAGGTATTTTATTAATTGGAATTTTTTTTAGATTTTATCAGCTCGACTATCTACCAGCAGATATTTTTGGTGATATTTCGGAAAACTTAAACCATATTGCTGATATTATCAAAGGCAACTATAAAATTATTTATGGTTTTGATGCCAGAGAGGGATTGCTTTTCTATTTGACAGCCCCTTTTGCCAAAATCTTTGGCAATAATTATCTAACCCTCAAAACAATTACAGCCAGTATTGGGGTTTTAGCAATTTTAGCCGAATATTACTTCGTTAAAGAATTAACCAATGAAAGAGTAGCCTTGATAGCCGCTTTCTTAGTAGCAGTTTCTAAATGGCCAATAATTTTTAGTCGAATTGGTTTCAGAAATATCTTAACTCCAATGCTAACTGCTTGGTTACTTTACCTTTTTTTAAAAGCCCAAAAAACAGGTAAATTACAATATTTCATTGGCTGGGGATTAATTACCGGTATCGGCCTTTACTCATATCCGGCCTTTAGATTCGTTATTATTTCGGTAGGAGTCTTAGCTCTCTTTCAGATAAAAAATAGAAAATACTTACGGCAAAATTTAGCTGCCTTATTACTAGCCGGTTTATTATTTCTACCCATGGTTAATGATTATCGACAAAACAAAGCTCAGTATACCGCCCATATTAATCCAATGATGTTTCAATCCGACGGAACTTTGAGGTCAGATTGGTTAAAAATTTTGGGGTTAAACATTAAAAATCAAGTTTTAATGTATCATGTTAAAGGAGATGTTGTTTTTAGAGTCAATCCTCCTTACCAACCGGCCTTAGATTATCTCAGTGGAGTCTTCTTTATAATCGGGCTAGGCCTATGGTTAATTAAAGGTCAATATCGAAAAAATTGTCTTATCGTTATTATTCCCTTCCTTCTCCTACAACTACCATCGATTATGGTTCTTAATTTCCCAATAGATGTTCCTTCTTTCACCCGCTCTCTTCCTTTAACCGTTTTCGTTTATCTGTTTATCGCTTTAGGATTAGAACAATTATGGTCATTTAAAATTATTTTATCTTTGCTTCTCTGCCTTATTACCGGAATTAACGCTTATAATTATTTCGTTATTTATCGAGATAAACTTCCGAACCACAATGTTTCCTTCAATCGTTATATTGCTAATAAAATCGACCAAATAGAAGGTGATAGACAAGTCTTTATGGTTGGAGGTGGTTGGGGTGACTGGGGACAACCGGAGCCGCCGGGAATTCGATGGGCCATAAAAATCAGAAAAGATACTCAATTTGTTAATGATGTTAACCAAGTTAATAACAATCAGATTAAAGGTAAGGCTTTTATTGTTCTTCCACCAGGTCAGACTCAGTTAATCCAATACCAAAAAATTAGTCGAGTAGAAACTTTCTTATCTGAATATAATGAACCGATTTTTACCGGGGTTTGGATCAACGAGTAAAAATAATTACTTGGGCATGATCATAGACAGTAAAAGATTCGTCGGCGATATCGTCCCGGAAATAAATACCAGGATGAAGACAATTCTTATCGACTTCATACCAAGAGTTAAAATTGCCAGGGTAATCAGACGGACCAAGATACAGACATGATTTCATTAGCGGCCAACTTAAGCCTGGGTAGGAAACAAATTTTACTACCGGTTGCCAAGAAGTCTGCTGATTAAAAATATCTCGATAATATTGAGCTGTTACAGGATAATGTTCGGCCACTTTAGGAATTGAACCCCAAAGACGGTTAGATGACATAATTAGATAATCAGCTTGATCTAGCTTAGTCTTAATTTTGGCCCATTTTAAGTCATTATCTTCATCATAAAGATCCAATATTAAACCTGAGTAAACTGCTGCTGATTGCTGGGGCCGATTAAGTGGCAACGGATCATCCCAAGCTTCATTAGCCAAAGTAGTCCCCACCGCTATATTTTGATAAATCCAATCAGAAGCCTCGACCCGGGTATTGGGGCGGAGATAAATCGATAAAAAAGATATAACCCAGATAAAATTTAAAGCAAAAACCCACTTAAAATGAAAAAAACTTTTTTTATCCTGACTAATTAAATAACCCATTACTAAAGCAATAAATGGGTAAATTGGAAGGAAATAACGCATTGGGTGAACAAACTGCCCCCCTTGATAAGCAAATAAAAAAATGATCCAGAATAAAGAAAGCCTTATTTCCAAAGGGAAATAGCGAACTTTCTTCCGGTTTTTAAACAATAAATATAAAAACAATAAACTAAAGGGTATGCCAACACCCCAAAGAACAACATTTTGCAAGGGAAATAATAGACGAGTTTTACTATACCATTGAACCGAAGGCGGAAAGTAGGAATTATCCCGAGACATTAAACTTAACTCCTTTAGATTTTTAATAAATTGCGGGTTAACCCGACAAAAACCAATAAAGGCATAGGGCTGACATAAACGAAAAATAAGAAAACTAAAAAAAATAAAAATAAGACAATTAGAAATAATCCTACTTTTTTGAGTTTTAAAATATTTAATTAACCAAAATAAAATAAAAATTAGAAAAAAAGGAATTAAGGAAATCTTTGAAGCTAAAGCTAAACCAAAAAATAGAGCCGAAAGAATTACTCGATCCGATAATAAAGCCCAAAAACAAATTACTATTAAAGCAACGGCAAAAGTATCGACTGTAAAAAAATGGGATAATTGAATGGGTAAAACTAAAAAGGCATATATTAGTGAAGGTAAGAGGAATTTTTTCTTAGTAAGTAGATAAAGAAAATAAACAATCAAGGTGTCAAAAAGGGCTGATAGGACGCGGCCAACAAAATGGATTTGATTATAACCGGTTAAGCCAGTTAATTGTCCAATTATCTTAGTTAAAAAAACAGGAAAAGTTCCATAAACAAAAAAACTATTACCCTTATTGTACGGATTCAACGGAGATATTTGGGTATCAAAATATTCTCTAACACTTTTAGGCAACTGAATAGAGGTCTCTACCATAGTGAGAAATCTCTCATCCGGATGAAGATGACCGTAATCATCCCAATTCAAACCAACGATTCTTAATAAAAAGGCAATTATTAAAATAATATAAATATAATATTTCTTCATCGCCTGGCATATAACCTTATTTTGGGCTGATCAAAAACGGTCCAGGTTTCCTCAGCATTTTCAGGATCGAGAATAAAGTAATTAGGGGTCTGAAACGTCTTGACCAAACTAAAACCTAGTTGGCCGGAAAAAAGATCTTGGTAATACTGGCTACTAGATGGAAATCGGGAGCCAGTTTGATTTTTAAAAACCCGACGGGAAGGAACTAAAATGTAATTTGCCCGTTCCACATATTGATAAAGATCGGCTAATTTATCTGGTGAATTTTCCAAATTATAAAAATCGAAATTTCTGACCATAAAAGAGCGGCTGGTATTCAGAGGCAGATCAACTATATTGCCAGCTTCGGATAAAATTACCGATCCATCATTCAAATTTTCATCCATCCACTGAGAGGCAGACAGACGAATATCGGGCCTTAAATATAAATTCAAAAAAATAATACCGGGTAAAATAGCCAAAATGATCATAATTGATTTGAAAGATTTTGATTTTAATTGGCTTATCCAATAAGCCGCTAAAAGCGGGAAAACAACAAAAATAGGCGCCATGAACCGGGTCCATTTTACATAAAGCTGACCAAAATAAAGAAAATAAATTAAACTAGGCAATAAAAAAAAGGAAAAAATTGTTTTGAAATTTCTATGATGTCTTATCTTAATTAAACCTAAACAGGAAAAGATAAAAACAGGTAAACCAACCACATAAGGAAAAATATTTTTTATCTGAAACCAATATGGTTTAGTTGATAAAAATTGATTGGTATAAAAAACCTTGGTTGCTCCCCGAGCTACACCAGTTTCATAACGCATCGAAGAAAGAAAATCAGGGAAATTGATTAATGAGTAAGGAGATAAACCAATACCAGTCATTAAAGTGATTAATAAATAATAAACAGTTGGCAATAAACTAAATTTAAGGGCTATGATTATAGGTAAAGTAAAAACCAAGGCGGTAATCTTAGTCGCTACTCCTACACCGGTAATTATCCCCGCCCAAATAAGATATTTAAATTGATATTTTCTTTTTAAAAGAAAAGCCAAATAAATATCGAAGACAAAAACAAAAACTAAAATCGATTCGGTTGTACCAAAATGGGCTATCTGAATTAGTCCCGGGCTAAAAATCAAAAAAAGTAAAAAAATTATTTGATCATTAAAACACCGAAAAACTTCCTTAGAAAGCAGATAAAAACAATAAATAGTTAGGCAAGAAAAAACTGCTGAGGTCAGTCTCAAACCTAAAACAGCTTGAGCAAATGAAGGTGATTTTAAAGTTACTCCTCTAAAAATAAAATAAACCAAATAAAGAGGAAATTGACCATAAGCATAAAAATGGGGGTCGAGATTAGTGTTAGACAAATTAGTTATGGCCCGCGCCATGTTATTTTCATCAGGATGAAAGAAAAAACCATCGCCCCAGTTTATCTTAACGAAACGGCTGAATAAAAGACAACCAATAACAAATCCTATTGTTAATTTTTTTTTATTAAAAAACATAAACAATAGTAATCATCATCAAGCCCCAGACAATAATTGCCAAAAGTAAGGGGATATCGGTAGCAACTACTCTTTCCGGACGTTCACCTTCCTGCATCTCAAAAATAATTTGTCCATAACGCATTAGACCAAAAATAACCGGCAGTAAAGTAACCATATACCATTTACGATCAATCAATTGGGGGAAATGATTTTGGAGATAAAAATGGAGAGTTCCGTTAAAACTAATCGGTTCGGCAAAAAAAGTAAAAAGAGCATAACAAATCAGGGTACAAACACCAAACATTGTAATATAAAAATCGAGTAAATTTTTACCGTAACCTTCCAGAGACCAGCGGGTTTTAGAGCCAGAGCCGCAAATTTCAGAATAACGTTTACCGGCAGCTATAAACAAAGCCAGAAAAATAACTGTCAGCATAATCCAAACCGGTAAATGATAGCCGGAAGCAACTTCGCCAGCATAAGTTCGAATAATAAAAAAGAGAGCAATACCGACAATATCGATAATGGCCTTTTTCTTTAAGAAAAATGAATAACTATACTGAAGGATAATAAAAAGAAAACAAACAATAAAAAAGGCTTGGTTAACTCCACGGGCAATTAATAAACCTCCAATTAAAAATAATAATGAAACCGTTAGAGCCTCACCAGGGGTGACATCTCCCCGAGCGATTGGTCTTTCCTTTTTAAAAGGATGGAGCTTATCTTTCTCTATATCAACTAAATCATTAATTAAATAAGAGGAGGATGATAATAAACAAAAGGCAATAAAACCCAATAATGATTCAGTAAAAATAAATGGATTAAGAAACTGGCCATTTAAAATTGAGGCGGCAAAAATGCTTAAATTTTTTATCCATTGAGTCGGCCGAAGTGCTTCAATCAAGCTCCTTATTTTCATACTTTAGATTATAGCGAATATCAAAGTCGAAGAACTAAAGCAATTCCAATTAAAGTTAAAGCCCCTAATAAACTACCAATCGTTGGTAAAATGACACCTGTTGCCGGTACACCACCATCTGTTGCTGGTTTAGCAGTTCTAACAGCCGGGGTAGAAGTGGGACGAGGGGAAGTTGAAGGAGTAACGGTAGGAGTAGCAATTTGAGTAGGGGTTGGGGTAAAAACAGAGGTAATAGTAGATGGAATGGGTGTAGAAGTTGGCGAAATCAATCGGGCTGATTCTGAAGCCGTAAAAGCCAACGAGCCAGAATCGACAGAAATAATAAAGTTGCGAACAACAGTTTCCTCACCTGCAACAACTTTTAATTGATTTGACCCCGGAGGAAGATCGACCTGGGGATACCAATGCCAACTGCCATCACTTCCCGCCTGGACTGAATCCTTGATATCACCAAGATTAACCACCACTATGGCGTGACTGGCGGCATTACCAAAAATATCGGGACGTCTAACGGTAATAATTTCGGCTTCTTTAGGGCTAATGACAGACAACGACTTCTGTAATGGTACCTGGGTAACTTGTTCAAAACTACCGCCAAGACCAACATTTTGCCCAATAATAATATCGGGGACAGGGTTATTTTTAGAGGTATTACCACTAACTATTGTCCGGGATAAATCCGGTGCTAATACTTCTATAGTTTCATCAACACCATCTACTAATTTAAACCAATCAGTTAAATTCTTATTAAAACTAGTAGCTAAAGAAATATACCAATAGCCATTATTAGTTACTAAACCCGAGAGCGGAGCTGCTGAAGGAATAGAAAGATAAACTATACTGTTCGCGGCTGGTCTTAAATCCTGATAAAAAACTTTTCCCCAAGCCAACCGGGAAGTAGGTGTAGTTGATTGGGGTTTTACAGCTGTTTTAATTTTATAATTATCACTTTTATACGATTTTCCACCGCTAATAACATCAAAAGTATAATCGGTATTGGGATTAAGATTAGTCAGTTCAAAATAATGAGTCTTGTCCGGTTGAATTAAAGTATCGGCCATAATCCTGCCATTGAGGCTTAAATTAACCGAACATTCTGTGTTAGTGGTTAAGGAAACAGTCGCTGAATAGTGGCTAATATTAGTTATTTTCAAATCTTTTGGAGAACAATCACTACTGGCCCGTGAGGAGAATATTCTTGTATCATTCGTTAAAAGTAACCCGACTATTAAACTCACAGCCAAAATAGCTAAACCAACAAGTGTAGGTATAGTTTTTTCCTTTTTCATCAATCAGACAAGTCTTCTCGACTCATAATTTCTTTAATAGTGTCCATATCTAATTGAGGATCAAAAGGTTTAATCAATTCATTTTCTTTAGCTTCATTAATTGGTTTTAAATATTTATCTAAACTTATGCTATAAATAGCCAGACAGACAATAATTAAAATAAGAACTGCAACCGTTAGAAAATATTTCGATATCTTACTGCTTGCTTTCATTGGTTTTTTCTGAGTAGTAATACTCAGTATTAAGGTTAAAATTAACTAGATCTGCCGAAGAAGTAGCCGCTGCCGACTGCATTTTAGGAAGAGAAAAAGAAAAACTATTAATAGTAAAAGGACGACGAGTTCGATTTAACTGACCAAGGGTTTGTAAAAAGGCAATAAAATCTCCTTTAGTATTAACATTGAGATGGTAACTATTGCCCTCTTCAAAAGTAAAGGTAATTCTGTCAAAACTAACCGAAAATTTTTCCCCTGATTTCCGAACTTGGGTAGTTGCCTGAAAAACGGCTGGCCGGGAAGGAAGACACGATTCAATAATCGGATATTCGTTCTGAATATTGGCAAAATTATCTTGAGCTTTAATAATATTTCCAATTTTTTTACTCATTTCAGTTACCAAAATCCTTTTTGATTTGATTTTACCCATCAAATCGGAAATAGTAGCAAAGGTTGGTTTCAAAGCAAAGAAGGCAAATCCAGCAATTACTATTAAAGTAAAACCGATTTCGATAAAACGGCGAGACTGATTATTTTCCCCTTCTTTCGCTACAAATTCAAGTAGCTTTTCGGTTTTTAGGCGAGGTAAAAAACTATTGCTCATAGACCTAAATTTAAACTAATATTATATTTATTCTCCCGGGCTTTTTTCTCGATACTACTGATATTAATTGACTTAATCTGAGGGTTAAGGCTTAACTGATTAATAAAATCGATAACAGCTTCTTCCTGGTAAGCATAAACTGACAAATTAAAAGATATTTTGTTGTCTTTATTGTTAACACTCAAAGTATTGTAAACAATATCAGCTGGAGTATTTTGAATTATAGATGAAAGTTTTGCGTAATAATCCGGTTGACTGTCATAAAGAGTCTTAATTAACTTTAGTTTCTGTTGAAGTTGACTATATTCTTTTTCAAAATTAGACGTTGTTTCCAAAATGTATCTTTTATTCCGTAGGCTCTCAGATAAATCGGTATGTTCTTGATCGAGCTTAAAACGAGAGAGAAAAGCAATAATAATAATTAGCTCGGTAAACACCATAATATAGCGCAACACATTGCTCACCCAGTAGATCACCTTCTCTGATAACGATGTTGGCCGATCAGCCGACCGTATCAGAGAAATTTCCTTTTTTTTAGAAGCCATAAATTTTAATTACTTTAAATACAGTATATACAACTATCGCCGATAAATAAAATGTTTCAAACGGAGTAAATATTGTTTATAATCAGCGACTTCTTCCAGGTGAAGTCCAAAAGCAGTTAAAAAATAACTTGCTAAACCAATTAATGAAGAGAAAATAAAAACACAGGCTACTCCAATGACCCTACTGGTATCAAAAAGATAACCATCTAATAAACGCATTGAACCCCAACAGCAAAGGCCACCAATCAAGGAAGAAAAAATAATTAAAAGGAAACGATTTAAAATCTCTTTCCAGTCAAAACCTTTGACTTTGAGGGCAAAACAAACTACCAAACTAAGGGATTGGCTGATATCACCCAAAGAAATTCCCAAAGCTAAGCCGGCAATTCCAAGAGAGGTTGAATTAATAAAAATAAAACTAGAAACAATACAAACTATTAAAGAAATAATAGCGGAAATTAATGGAATTTTAGTATTATGTAGGGCATAAAAAGCTCTAATAATGATTTGAATAAGAGCTTGACAGACAATAGCCGGTGTTAAAAATCCAAGAGTTGCCGCCGTTACTTTAGTTGCCTCCCAAGGAAATTTTTTAGAGCCAAAGATGAGCCGAACTAAATCTAATCTTAAAACCAAAACAATTACTGCTATCGGTAAAGCCAAAAATAAACTCTGTATCACTGTCTTAAAAACGATTTCTCTGAAACGACCAAAATTTTTCTCGGCTACTTTTCTCGATAAAATCGGCAAGGAAGCTTGACCGACAGTAGTTGAAAGAATTCGTGAGGGTAAATACATAAGCTGTAATGCCAAATTTAAAAGAGAAACAGATCCGGCTGTCAATAAAGAAGCAAAACTCAAAATAACCGTACTTTCAATTTCGGAAACGCCAATGGAAAAAGTTTGAGGAATCATTAAGTGAATTACCTCTTTTACCCCTGTCAAATGGTAATTAAAAATCAATTGATAATGAAAACCCTGCCGCCGCAAGGTAGGGATTTGAATTAATAAATGTAAACAGGCAGCTGCTACTGTCCCCCAAGCAACACCATAAATTCCCCATTTCGGCCCTAAAAGATAAATACTCGAAATAATCACTAAGTTATAGACAATTGGGCTTAGAGCCGGTACTAAAAAAAACTGATTAATCTGTAAAATACTAGTTAAAAAATTACTGAAAAGAAAAAATATTTGGGCTAAAAGTAAAATCCGGGTTAATGAAGCCATAACCGAGATTTGGTAAGGAGAAAAACCCCGAGCAATTAATCGACTAAAAGGATTGGCTAAAATAAAAACGATCAAAGAAATAACCATAAAGGCCAAAAACAGAAGATTAATGGTACTGGAAGCAACTTTATCAGCCAAAGCCTTATTTTTATAAAGATAACTTGTATAAACAGGGATAAATGAGGCAGAAATTGCTCCGGTAACCAAAAGTTTAAAAATTAAATCCGGTAAACGAAAGGCAGCATTAAAGGCATCTAATTCCAAAATACTAGTTTGAAAAAAATGGTCGTAAAGAATTCTGGTTCGTAAAAAACCCAAAATAGCGGAAATAACAAAGGTTGCCGCCAAAACAAGACTGGCGGCCATAATTGAACTTTGCTTAGTTCGAAAAAGTTTAGACAGCTGGTCTTGCCATCGCATTGATTTATTATATACGATCGTTTAGAATATCTCCTATGCCAATATCACGCTCCGCCAAAAAATCATGGCGAAAATCAATTAAAAATCAAAAAATTAATATCGGTTGGAAAAATAAGTTTAAAGAAGCAGTAAAAAAGTTTAAGGATAAGCCAAATCAAACAACCTTAAATGAACTAATTTCTTTTATTGATAAATTAGGGCAAAAAAATATTTTTCATCACAATAAAGTTAAGCGGCTTAAATCCAAGTATGCTCGTCAAATTAAAATTAAAACTCCAGCGGCAACAAAAAAGACGAAGAAAAAAGTAGTAAAATAAGCCAGTGAACCGGTTTTTTATCACCACCCCTATTTATTATGTTAACGATCTTCCCCATATTGGCCATACCTGTACCACAGTGGCCGCAGATATTTTAGCCAGATTACACCGACAGTTAGGTGAATCTGTTTTTTTTCTTACTGGCACCGATGAACATGGACAAAAAGTAGCCGAAGCAGCAGCAAAAAATAATTTAACTCCTCAGGAATACTGCGATCAAATTGCTCCTATTTTCGAAAACGTTTGGAAACAACTCAAAATTAGTTTTGACTTCTTTATCAGAACTACCGATCGGAGACATGAACAAATAGCTACTGAGGTTCTTCAAAAAATCTACAATAATGGTGATATTTACCCCGGACAATACGAAGGTTATTATTGTACTGGCTGTGAAAATTTTTTAGCCGAATCAGATTTGGTCGATCACCATTGTCCTCTTCATCCAGCTGAAAAAACAGTTTGGAAATCAGAAAAAAACTGGTTTTTTAAACTGTCCTTATATACCCCTAAAATCTTAGAATTGATCGAAAATGATCAAACTAATTACATTTTCCCGCCGGGAAAAAGAAGCGAAGTAATAGCCAAATTAAAAGCCGGGGTCAAAGATATTTCAATCTCTCGGGAAAAAGTTAAATGGGGTATCACTACTCCATGGGACAAAACTCAGACCATCTATGTCTGGATTGATGCTTTGATTAATTATTACAGCGCCACCAGATTTTTAGCCGGCAAAAAGGAATTTTGGCCGGCTAACTGGCACCTTCTTGGCAAAGAGATCCTCTGGTTCCACACAGTTATTTGGCAGGCGATGTTAATGTCGGCTGGAATTAAACTGCCCCAAAAAACCTTTGTCCATAGTTTTTACACTATCGATGGCAATAAAATGAGTAAAAGCTTGGGAAACGTAATTTCTCCGGATCAATTAGTCCGTCTTTTTGGAATTGATGGAACCCGATATTTAATCGCCCGATCATTCCCAGGCGAAAATGATATTGATGTTGGCCTTGAAAAATTTAAAGAAAAATATAACGCCGATTTAGCCAATAATCTAGGCAATTTAATCTCGAGAGTCAAAAAATTAGTCGATAATTTTCAATCTATTCCTCTAAATGATCAAATAAAATTTGATGATGAATATTTAAAATTAATGACTGAATTTAAATTTAATGAAGCTATTCAATTAGTTTTTGATAAATGGATTGATAAAAGCAATATTTTACTTAATAAACAGACCCCATGGAAATTAGAAACTACCAATCCAATAAGAATTAAAGTTTTAGAGGAATGTGTTGATAATATTCAGAGGGCTATTTTCCACCTATTACCGGTCATGCCGGGTTTAGCTGAAGACAAATCTATTTTATTTCCGCGAATTTAATTCCTTAATTTTAGCCAAATTTCATTGTTAATTGCACTACAGCCGATAAATTCTGGAAAATTTCAGACATGCTAAAATGAAAAGATGATTGATACCCACGCCCATTTGGCTAAAATTCTGCCGGAAACACGGGGAAAGGTGAAATGGATTATTTTGGCGGCGGCCAGCCGAAAAGAAAGTTTTAGAAACTTGGAATTGGCCCAAAAATATGATTTTTTGATTCCGGCAGTGGGAATTCATCCAATGTCTCCCTTTGAGAAAATCGATGATTTGATCAAAAAAGCCAAAGCTATCGGCGAATGTGGTTTGGATTATGCTAACGGTATTAACCCAAGCCAAATCAAACTTTTTAAAACGCAAATAGAACTGGCTAAAAAATATAATCTACCGCTAATTATTCACGCCCGAAAGGCGGTTGATGAAACAATTGAAATTTTAAAAAATTATTCCAGTTTAAGGGGCGTTTTTCACTGCTATGCCGGCGGCAGGAAGCGGATTAAAAATATTTTGGCCTTGGGAGATAATTGGTATTTTGGCATCGACGGCAACCTAACTTACGAAATCGGACTGGAGCAAGTGGTGTTAAATATTCCCAAGGATAAGTTAATTCTGGAAACGGATTGCCCTTGGCTGGCGCCGGTTCCCCATCGAGGCGAGGAAAACAAACCAGCCTATGTTAAATATGTTTACCAAAAAGTAGCAGAGATATGGCAAATGAGTTTTGAAGAAACGGAAAAAATTATCGATGGAAATGCGAAAAAATTATTTTCTATTCCATAAAATCCATAATAATTGCTTCCAGTTCTTTTTCGGAGAGAAATTCATCAACTAGAACGGCGCCGCCGTTAATCATCAAAATAGTTTTGCCCTGAATTCCCATAGAATAAGGTCTAGTCATCTCCTGAATATATTCAGGATCGTCGTCAATTTGAAGCCGCCGACAGATATTTTGGATATCGGCAAACATTTTTTTACCATGGGGACTGCCTCGATCATAAAGCTGAATTCTCATTAGTTTATTTTAACCCAAATTTATTTTTAATTCCAAATATTTGAAATAACTCATAGAGAACAGGTATGCCTGTTTCCCACGACATGAATATAAAATGTTATGTTTAGGTAGAGAGGGATTTCAAAGCAATTTTCACCGTGTTCGCTAGCAAAGAGGCTACCGTTTATCAAGTATTATGGGAAATGCCTGAATTCAAGTTTTAAGCGATCGGGAATCAAGAATTACGGCGAGACGAAACCCGATAACATCAACCGGGCAGTCACGACTAAAACAGCCGGCGCGAGCAGCACCACCGCATGTAGAGCAACCAATAAAGACACGGTAAAAGTCACCCCACCAACAATATTTACGATATTTTGTATTTGTCCACTCGTAGGTGTTGGTTGCTCCCCATCCCTCACGGTTAGCCAATAAATTCCACTCTAAAGCCTCAAGCATTCTTACATCCAGGCTGCCTGGAAGTCCAGATTCTAAAAGAATTGGCCTTTTTGCCCTTTGAATGGCAGTTTGAGCATTATTCCAGGCAACACCAAATCGATCAGGAAGCCTCAATCTATCGGTGATAGCTGTCTTTTCATACTTATCTCCGCAAGAAGGCTTAGGCATGGTTTCAACAGCTACCCAGACACCTGGAAGCCGAGGAAAATCAATATGTCCACATTCTACCTTATTCCAATACCACTCATTAAGATTTCTGCCAACCGAATGATATCTTCGTTCTGTATTACTCAACGACTCGTATCGCTTCCAACCTGGGTAAAGTGACTGAAGTTCATCAAGGTATCCTACTGTGCCTTTCTTCTTCAAGATATCAAGTGTTCCAATATCCATTTTGGGAATAAAACGCAACCCAAGCCCCAAGTGCTCCAAATTCCTTTTAACTTCAGGTGTAACTATTGAAGGCAGAGGAGCAATATCGACATTTCTCCCTAAGACATTTCGCCAAGCGTCGTTCTCTAATTGAAGCACCTCTGATGCCCATTGTCTTGTTTCTACTGTTGTGACCGCTGCCGCGGCGGCCATTTCCTGTATTTCTTTCTGTATTTCTTTATTCATTAGTGATATTAGTATTATAATAGGACAAAGAAATCAACAGACAGATCAAAGGCGGTTATTAGGCGAATCGAAATGGGAGGATTTCAAAGCAATTTTCACCGTGTTTGCTAGCAAAGAGGCTACCGTCATCGGGCCGACGCCGCCAGTGGGAGGGGTAATAAAACTACATTTATCCTTAACTTTAGCAAAATCAACCTCCATGCCCACATCAATTACCACCGCTCCTTTTCTAATATAATCCGCAGTCAAGTAACCTGATTGACCAGTGCCGGAAATAATAATATCTGCCTGTCGGCTTAATTTTCTAACGTTAGAGGTTTGAGAATGACAAAGGCTGACAGTAGCATCCCGATTAAGAAAAAGAGCCATTAAGGCTAGCCCAATAAAAGGACTACGATTAATAATTACCGCATATTTACCGCAAAGATTAACTTTATATCTATCCAAAAGGGTAATAATTCCCAAGGGGGTAGCTGAAACCAAAACTGTCTTGTCTTTTTGAAAAAGGCGGCCAAGATTAACGGCCGTCAGACCGTCGGCGTCCTTAGTCGGATCTATAGTGTTAATAATCTTTTCGGTATTGAAACCCTTGGGTAGAGGCAGTTGAACCATTACCGCGGTAACTTGAGGATTATGATTCAACTTTTTAATCAGATCTATTACAGCCGATTCACTGGTATTTTCAGCTAAATGATGGATAGTACCACCAATACCGATAGACAAACCGGTAGCCTGTTTTAAGGAAGTATATTTAATTGAAGCTGGATTATCCCCCACCAAAATCATATCTAAAACCGGCTTTAATTTATTTTTTCTGATGGTATCTTTTAAATCAGTTAAAATTTCCCGTGAAACTGTCTTACCGTCAAGAATAACCATAAAACAATTATATGGCAGTTAGAACCTCATGGCCAGTAGGGGTGATTAAAATTGTATGTTCAAATTGGGCCGATAAAGAACCGTCACGAGTAGTCACCGTCCAGTGGTCTTTTGAATTTAAAACAATCCGCCAGTCTCGAGAACAATTAACCATCGGTTCAATAGTGAAAACCATCCCTGGCTCTAACAAAATATCTTTTCTTTTAATATCGAAATGGTAAACAAAGGGTTCTTCGTGAAACTGAAGGCCAACACCATGACCGCCAAGCTCCCGAACGACACTAAAACCAAACTTTTTTACATAAGGTTCAATAACTTGGCCAACACATTCATTTAGGTATTTACCCGGTTTTAAGGTTTTAATTGATTTATCTAAAGCATCTTTCACTACTTTCAATAATTTCTCCGCTTCAGGACTAATTTGACCTACCGGATAAGAAGCCGAAACATCACCATAATAACCATCTAAAATAGCGGTAATATCAATATTAATAATATCGCCGTTTTTTAGGATGGTTTTATCAGAAGGAATACCATGACAAACCACATCGTTAACCGAAGTGCAAATACTTTTAGGGTAACCGTTATAATGAAGCGGTGCCGGCACCCCTCCATGCTCCACTAAATAATGGTGGGCGTTATCATTAAGATAAAGCGTAGAAATTCCTGGTCTAATTAAAGAACCCACCCATTTAAGAGTTTCTGCCGCCAATCGGCATGATTGTCTGATTGCCCCAATTTCCTTTTGGTTTTTAATTATTACCACGTGATATTATACCTCTGTTAAAATAAACTCATGAAAACCAGTTGGCAACAAGTAGCTCCTTGGTATAAAAAAATTGTAGGTAAAAAAGGCCATTATTATCATCAACGAGTAATTATGCCCCAAGTTGTTCGATTAATGAATTTAAAAGGGGGTGAAGCCGTAATTGATTTGGCTTGCGGCAACGGGGTTTTAAAAAGAAATTTAAAGAAAAAAATAAAATATGTCGGTGTCGATCTATCTAAAAATTTAATTGCCGAAGCTCAAAGAATTGACCATAATAGTCAGTATTTAGTAGCTGATGTCAGTCGAGAATTAAAAATTAAAGACAAATTTGACTGGGTTGTTATTATTCTAGCCCTGCAAAATATTAAAAATTTTCAGGGAGTGATTAGAAATGCCAGCCAGCTTTTAAAAACCGGTGGTAAATTACTCATCGTTCTTAATCACCCCTGCTTTCGCATTCCCCGGCAAAGCAGTTGGGAAATCGATAACAGTAATAAAATTGAATACAGGCGCATCAATCGTTATCTTTCACCCTTAGCTATTCCGATCAAAATTAATGGCCATTTTACCTGGTCTTTCCATCATTGTCTCAGCGATTATTTTCAGGCTCTAAAAGAAAATGGCTTCGGTGTTGAGACGCTGGAGGAATGGATTTCAGACAAAGATAGTCAAGGAAACCGAAAAAAAATGGAAAATCAAGCTAGAAAAGAATTTCCACTATTTATGGCAATAGTTGCTTACCGAAGGCTAAACAATTCTGACTAATATCTAATAAGGCAAAACCGGGTTGATCAAATAAATCGCCAATGGCTGTTTTTAAAGCCGCGGGATCGGTAGCTGAAACGGTTTTTACCCAAACATCCGGATTAGCCGCTTTTATTAATTTAACCGGATCAATTGGCTTATTAGGATTACCAAGTGGTGTCGATTTAGTTTTAGCTTGAAACGGAGTTGTTGGTGAAGTTTGACCAGTAGTTAAACTATAAAGAAAATTATTGGCCACCAAAACCTTGATCCCAATATTAGCCCGAGCCGCCGCCAAAGTATGATTTAGTCCCTCACCATAAATACCACCGTCACCGCCATAAACAGCGACGGTTAAATCCGGCTTAACTCTTTTAATCCCGCTAGCCACCGCCACTGCCCGACCATGAAGAGTATGAAAGCCAAAGCATTTAAGGAAATCGGCTAAATTACCGCTACAACCAATATCATAACAAAAAACCAATTGATAAGGTTGAATCTTTTTTTCAGCTAAAACTTGCTGAATCTGGGCAAAAACTAAAAAATTAGGACAGCCGGGACACCAGGTTGGCACTATTCCGGTTCGATAATCATTTGCAACGTTCATAAATCTCCTCCGGAAAGAACGGCCGACCATCATACTTAGTTATGATTCGGTCGGGCTTAAAATTAAATTGGGATTTTAAAAGGGTAGTTAATTGGCTACTGGCATTGTTCTCGACTACAACTACCGATTGATAGGAATTAATTACAGTTTCTAATTGCGGATCAATTGGCCAAAGGGTTTTAATCGGCAAAATATCATAATCCTCCAAATCAGCTTCCCGAACAGCTCCAGTTACCGAACCCCAGGTAATTATTAGTTTGGTGGACCCGCTTACCGACCGAAGGGTCGTAGATGAAGGTAAATCAGGTAGAACGTTTTTGATTTTAGCCAATCTTTTTTCCACCATTTTTTTAGTCACTTCAGCGTCTTCAGTAGAAAAACCCTGATCATCATGTTCATAACTATTCACCAAATATTCCTGACCTTTAGTCCCGGGCAGAATCCGAGGTAAAGGAGTCATAATAGTCTTTTCTGCCGATAAATCGGTGGTATCAGCTGCCGATTCTCCTAACATTTTATCAGAAAGAAAAATAACCGGCAATTGATGTTTTACAGCCAAATTAACTGCCAAACGGGATAATTCAAAAGATTCCTGCTGGGAACCAGGCGATAAAACAATTTTAGGAAATTCACCATGGCCGGCATGGATAGCGAAAAGCAAATCCCCTTGACTGGTCCAGGTGGGTAAACCGGTCGCCGGACCAGGACGGGAAATAAGATAAACCACCGCCCCAATTCCAGCCATGCCCAAAAGGCTGACAGCTTCAGTCATTAAAGCAAAACCACCGCCTGAGGTACCAGTAGCCGCTCGAGCGCCGGCATAAGCCGCTCCGGCAGCTAAATTAATCGCGGCGATTTCATCTTCGGGATGAACAACCTGAAGATGATAATCTCCTTGGTGGGCCGCTAAAAAATGAAGAATACCCGAAGCTGGCGTCATGGGATAAGCAGTATAAAAATCACCTCCGGCTTTAAGAAAACCCCAACCAGCCGCTTCATTACCATCGTTATAATTATGAGATAATTTAACCGATTTATCAGGCATTTTAACTTTAATTTTTGATTGATTAAAGTTTCGAACTGCAAAATCAAAACCAATTTGGAAAGCTGTCCAGTTAATCTCCGCATATTTACCGAAATGGGCCTTAATAATATCCTTAAAACTCATTGGGTTTAAACCTAAAATAGTGGCAGCAGCACCGAGACAAACGGTATTGGCCGTTACCAAATTACCAACCTTACCAGCTAAATCGTTAAGAGGAAAATCGGGGGGAGAAATAATCACTGCATTTTCAGCTAGCTCATTCTGATGAATCTGCCAATGATTAGGTGCAAGAGAAATAAACAAATCCACTGTTCGGTGGATAAAATAAACCGGACTGGTCGAAAAAGAGATTTGATAGGTATTATGACCACCCCTAACTAAAGATGGATATTCAGTGTAATCAAAAAGATGAAAACCCAAATTTACCAAAACTTCAGCTAAAATCTGCCCAGCTGACTTGACTCCCATCCCGGCCGGACCAGCAATTTTCACTGTATACACCTGACGGGACATGTCATGATTATATCTAAAAAAATGCTAAAAAATTATTTAAAATACCTTTTACCTTTGAGTTTATCGGGCAGATAGCTGGTTTTGTCATATTTTTCATACCCTCGGCCATAACCAAGATCTTTCATTAATTTCGTCACTGGATTACGAATCTTTAAAGGAATCGGTAAATTACCATATTGTTTAACATCGGTCAAAGCCTTCATATAAGCATCGTAAGCCCTTCTATCTTTTTTAGCCAATGATAAATAAACGGTTCCTGCCGCCAAGTTTTCCTGACATTCGGGATAGCCAATTTGCTGGCAGGCTTGAAAAACTGCATTAGCCACTATCAAAGCCGTGGGAGAGGCTACATCTTCTGAAGCAAAAACAACCATTCTTCTGGCAATATATAAAGGATCCTGACCAGCATCAACCATTCGGGCTAAATAATACAAAGCAGCATCGACATCTCCGGCCCGCATGGATTTGATAAAAGCTGAAATAAGATTGTAATATTCCTCCCCTTTCTTATCAAAACGAAGAAATTTATTTTGTAGGGCCGCCATTAAAGTTCGGACATTAATCTGATGATAAAAAGTAAAAGTATTCTCAGCGATAGTAATTAATTGACGAGCGTCACCATTGGCCATATTGATCAGCCAATCACGAGCCGGTTTATCAATTAAATCTCCCTTATCTCCGAATAATTTTTTTTCTATCCGGTCAATAATTTTATTAAGATCCTTTTCGTTTAACTCATTAAAAATAAACACCCGGCAACGAGACAAAAGCGGTGGAATAATTTCAAAACTGGGATTTTCAGTAGTGGCCCCGATTAAAATTAACTCCCCGGTTTCAACAAAAGGAAGAAGATAATCTTGTTGGGCTTTATTAAAACGATGAATTTCGTCCAAAAATAAAATCTTTGGGTAGAGCGGAGTTTTATTTTTAACAATTTTCTTGATTTCGTCTTTACCGGCTGAAACTGCCGATAATTCATAAATTTCCATTCCCGATTCGTGAGCTATAATCCGGGCTAAAGTAGTTTTTCCTACTCCGGGTGGACCCCAAAAAATCATCGAGAACAGGCCTTGCCTGCCGGCAGACAGGCCTTTATTTTCAATCACTAACCGAAGAGGTTTGCCCGGCCCAACTAAATGCTCTTGACCAATAAAATCAGCCAAAGTTAAGGGTCTTAAGGTAACTGCTAGGGGCACAAAATTATTCATGAGTGAAATTGATAGTCAATTAAAAAAGCAGATAAAGTAATGATTAAAGCGGTGCTATAACAAACCGAATAAGGAAAATGGACTACCAAACTACCGGCGATTGCTGGACCAATTACTTGAGTAATACTGGTAATACTTTCATAAACACCAGTAACCTCCCCTTTAATCATCGATCCACTAATACTTAAAAGAAGGCTGGGATAATAAGCATTCAAAAAACCAATTCCTAAGGAAATTACGATTGCCATGGGAAAAATAAACCAATAACTGGGAACTAAAGTAATTAAAAAAATACCTAGGCCGGTAAATAATAAGCCCATTTTAACCGATCGAGAAAGATTCCGACTACTAAATTTAACAATCATTAACTGAATAACAATATTGATCAGACCAATATAAACCATTAAAAAACCAATGGTCTGCGGGGTAAGATGGTAACGATTAGCAGCAAAAATAGGTAAAACTGATTGAAGAGCATAAAGACAGGTCATAAAAAGAAATTGGATTGTTATCATGCGTTTAACTGCCGGAAAATTTGTTACCTGTTTATAATTGGTAATTGGATTAAAAGAAACTGGCGCTGAAACCAAATGGTGACTGGGTGATTCCTTTAAAAAAAGCCAGGTAAAAATAAAGGATAGAAAACAAAGACTAGCGCCAGTCAAAGCTGGTAGAGTTTTACCGCCGCTGATACCAAACATAAAACCGCCAACCACCGGCCCGATAATAAAACCTAAACCGTAAGCCGCTCCAATTAGAGCCATCCCCCGTGGTCGATTCCGATCGGTAGTAATATCACTCATATAAGCCCGAGCGACGGGTAAATTACCGCCGGTAAATCCATCGATAAAACGAGATAACAAAATCAACCAATAGGCTTGAGCATAGGCAAAAATTAAATAAGCAATAACAGTTCCTAATTTACTTATTAATAAAACCGGTCGGCGGCCATATTTATCGGATAAACTACCCAAATAAGGCGCGGCAAAAAATTGAGCCAAAGGATAAGCCGCCAGCAACAAACCTAATTTAGGACCAATAATATTAAAATCTTGGCTTAACTTCGGTATAATCGGAATAATCAAACCGAAACCAATAAGATCGGTCAAAACTATGGTAAAAATAACTATGAAAGCTTTCCTCTGGTTAATTTTAGCTAGCAGCGCGGTCATAAAAAGCATTGGTTTAAATCAAAGCCTGTGGTTAGATGAGGCTATTACCGCCAATACTGTTCATCATTATACGCTGGCCAATATTCTCAAGCAATTTTCCGTTACCGATTTTCATCCCCCTCTATATTATTTTTTTCTAAAAGTCTGGACTAATATATTCGGTTATAGTGAAATCGCTTTAAGACTACCGTCGGTTATCTTCTCCTTAATAACGGTCTATGTTGTTTTTTTAATTATTAGGAAAATCTGGCCTGACCAGAGTCGGGCAAGTCGGGCTGCTCTGTGGGGGGCGGCCCTAATCGCCTTCCATCCCCTTTTAATTTATTACGCTCAAGAAGCCCGAATGTATTCCCTAGTAGTTATGTTAATTGCTCTTGCTATTTACGCCAAAATTAAAAAATCTAGATGGGAATTTTACTTATGGAGCTTTCTCAGCCTTAGTACCTTCTATGGTTCGGCTTTTATTTTAATTACTATTGATTTTTGGAATTGGGGATTATGGTTAGGACTGCTTCTTCTCTCTCCTCTTATTTGGAAACAATATTCTACCTCTCAAACCCTCATAATGGAGGTGAATAATTGGTCAGTTGCTTTAGGCAGAATTAACTGGAAAAATTTAGCTCTTATTCCTATAAAATTAATTACCGGTAGAATTCCTTTTCAAATCTGGCAAGGATTAATTGTCATCTTTTTTTGGGCAGCAGCTTTTAAGGCAGGCCTAAAACATAAATTCTGGTTAAAATTACTAATTATTCCGATAATCATTGGGATATTGGTTTCTTTTAAAGCGCCGATGATGCAATATTTTCGTTTTCAATATTTAGTTATTCCCTTAATTATTCTCCTGATTTTATTTCAAAAAACTCAAATAGTTTTCCTGCTTTTTTTTCTAATCTTTAGCCTAGCCTATATAGCTAATCCCCGCCAATATCGTGAAGATTGGAAAAGTCTTAGTGCCAATTTACCCGATAATACGGCCATATACATGATTGGCAGCTTTGCCGATCCAATCATCTATTATCGGCCGGAGTTAGCTATTAAAGATATTAAAACTAATCAGCCTGAAGAAAATAATTTTATTTACATTCCTTATGGGGAAACAATCCATGGTTTAGACCATTTGCAGCTTTTAAGTAAATTAGGTTATAAAAGAATCAAAGAAACAAACTTCAGAGAAATCACTTACGAAGAATGGCAGAGATAAAGGCCAAAAAAATTGGATGGGGCTTTAATGGCCGGCTAATGTATTCGGGATGGAACTGGGTACCAATAAAAAACGGATGATCTGGCAATTCAATGGCTTCAACTAAGCGATTGTCGGGTGACATTCCCGAAAAAACCATGCCAGCTTTTTCCAACCTTTTTTGATAATTTATATTAAATTCATAGCGGTGACGGTGACGCTCGTTGGTAATCAAATCAGACTGATAAATCTCAAAAAGTTTAGAATCTTTCTTAATCCGACAAGGCCAGGCTCCCAAGCGAATAGTGCCGCCATACTTATGTTGTTTTAAATACCGCCTTTGGTCAGGCATAATATGTATTACAGGCTGAGGCGTTGACGGATCAGCTTCGGTGGTATTAGCTTCTTTCAGACCAGCCACATGACGGGCAAATTCAATTACAGCCATTTGCATCCCAAAACAGAGACCAAGAAAAGGAACTTTATTTTCACGAGCAAAACGAATCGCTTTGATTTTACCGTTAATACCGCGTTTACCCCATCCTTGGGGAACCAAAATTCCGTCTAATTCAGCCAATTCTTTTTGAGTAATGTCTTCACAATCAAGCCAACGGATGTCTAAACCAACACCCAGCTGCCAAGCGGCATGTTTTAAAGCCTCAATAACCGAAATATATGAATCAGCCAACTTAAAATCACCAGTTTTAAAATATTTGCCAACTAATCCAATCTTTAGTGTTGTCTTCTTCGGGGCATCAATAGAGTTAATTAATTTTGCCCATTGAGTAATAAGATGATGCCGCCGAAGGGGTAAATTAAGCAACTTCAAACAAGTTGAGGCCAAATGTTGCTGGCGGCTGTGAAACAATAAAGGTAATTTATAAACCGAATCCAAATCGGGGTTACTAAAAATTCTTTCTGGAGCTAAATTACAATATAAGCTAATCTTTTCCAAACGTTTCTGATCAATTAATTTAACCGAACGAGCAATTAAAATATCCGGTTGAATTCCTAAACTATTTAGAACATGGACCGAAGTTTGAGCCGGTTTACTTTTTAACTCACCAATGTGGGGCAAAAAAGGAAGATAGGTTACATGGAGATGAAGAACATCTTTCGGCTGCTGGAATTTTAAAATCCGGGCGGCTTCAAAAAAAATACCGTTTTTATATTCACCAACGGTACCGCCATATTCAACTAAAACAATATCGGCATGATTAACTTCACCAGCTAATTTCAAACGACGAATAATTTCATCAGTAACCTGAGGAATCATATCCACCGTTTCCCCACCATACTCAAAAGCTCGCTCTTTTCTAATAACTTCGGTATAAATTTGACCGGCGGTAATGTAATTTTCCTTTGGCAAACTCTCATTTAGAAACCTTTCATAGTGACCAATATCTTCATCACACTCCATGCCATCTTCGGTTACAAAAACCTCACCGTGCTCCTGAGGACGAAGAGTTCCAGCGTCAACATTAAAATACATATCAACTTTAACCGGAGTCACCTTATAACCACGGGATTTAAATAAAAAGGCTAAAGAAGCCGTCGTAATCCCCTTGCCTAATCCAGAAACCACCCCCCCAGAAACGAAAACAAATTTCATATTAGGTTTTAACATGGAAACAGACTGTCTACAAGATTTCACTTTGGGTCTGAAGATGCCAAAAGTAAGAATACAGACTATTAGTTTTTTGGATTAATTCCTGATGAGAACCTATTTCAGCAATTTGTCCCTGATGAAGAACCACAATTTTATCAGCATTAATCACAGTTGATAACCGATGGGCAATGATAATCGTTGTTTTATTTTTGACTGCTTGCCAAAAAGCTGATTGAATTTTCTTTTCCGATTCAGTATCTAACTGGGAAGTAGCTTCATCAAAGATGACAATGCTAGGATTGCTCAAAATCATCCTAGCAATAGCCAAACGCTGTCTTTGGCCGCCGGATAATTTCACTCCTCTTTCTCCGACTAAAGTATCATAACCCTGAGGAAGACCATTAATAAACTCGTCTAGATTGGCCATTTTAGCCGCAGCTATAATTTCTTCCTGACTAGCTTTAGCTCGGCCATAAGCAATATTGTAACCGATAGTATCATTAAACAAGATCGGCTCCTGAGGCACAACACCAATAAAAGACCGTAATTGATCTTTGCTAAACCTTTTAATATTGATACCGTCAATTAAAATTTGGCCTTTTTGAACATCATAAAAACGGAGAATTAATCGACCTAAAGTTGTTTTTCCTACCCCTGATTTTCCCACCAAGGCAATTGCTTGGCCAGGGTGAATATGAAGAGAAAAATCTTTCAGAGCTGGTCTTTTATTATCGGGATAGGTAAAAGTAACTCGCCTAAACTCGATTTCGCCTATAATAAAATCTCTTTTAATCGGTTTGATTGGATCGGGAACTAACACTGGTTCATCGAAAATTTGAAAATATTTTTCGATATCCACTCCGGATTGAATAATATGTCTAGCACTGTAAATAAGATCAAAAAAACGCGGATAAAAGCTGGTCATAAAACCAAGCACCATCATATAATCGCCCAGGGAAATAATTTGAGAGCGAAGCTGAATTAAACCTAAAACAAGGACTATTAAAAGGCCGAGATTATTAATCATACCGGTAGTTATATCAATTTTTCTAAAACTCCAGTTATAACGGCGGAATTTTTTCATCCAATCGTAATGAATTTCTCCCAAACGGAATAATTCCCATTTTTCTTTGGCAAACAATTTAACTGTTTCATAATTCATTAAATTATCAGTAATAACATCCATGACCCGGTCATCTGACTGAATAAACTCCCTTCTGGCTTGAGTATTCTGCCGAATTAATTGCCGAGCCGTTATCAAACCTAGAATAAAAGCAAATAAAACGGCAATCAGCAACCAAAAATTCAACCTGATTAAAAAGAAAAGCATCACTACAAAATTAATTAAAATACTGCCAACTTGCCAATGAAGCATAAAATGAAGATTAATAAAAGCACCATCACCCCGTTTAACTGTACTAATTAAAGAACCAGTTTTTTGAGAAAGATGATAAGCAAAATCCAATTCATTAATCCGCTGAAAAAACTTCAGTCGGGCATCACGGGAAGCAGGTACTAACATTTTGTCGCCGGCGATACCGGCTCCAACCTCACTTAAAACGGCAATTATCCTAACTAAGGCGAAAATGATTAAAATTTTGATCACTAACGACAAATCAGTAGAAGCAAAGTTGTCGAGAAAAAGTTTGTAAAAATAAGGGCTTAAACTCCACGCAATCGCATTTAAAATTAAACAAAAAAAGAAAAGTAGAAAATAAGTCTTATAACGCCATAAAAATGAATAATAAGTTCTTAATGCGTTTTTCATTAAAGTCGAAATTCAATCTCATTTCTATCTAAAACATGGACGGTGGTAATAAAACGAACTTTACCTGTTTTCTTGGCTAAAACTAAAGTCTGAGTTTTAGCACCGCCGCCGAAAAATCGCACTCCTTCAAGTAAATCCCCACCAGTAATTCCGGTAGCACAGAAAACCAAATTCTCTCCTGATGCTAATTCAGCTTGATTATAGATTTTAGCCAAGTTACCACCCATTTGGATTAATTTCTTCTCCTCCTGTGAATTTTTAGGCCAAAAACGACCCAAAAATTCACCCTTAAGACAACTAACAGCGGCGGCACTAATTACTCCCTCCGGAGCAGCCCCAATCCCCATAACGGCATGAACACCGGAGCCGCGAAGACAAACCGCTACGCCGGGCATTAAATCACCATCAGCCACCAATTTAACCCGAGCGCCGGCTTCTCGAACTCGAGCAATTAACTCTTCATTCCGCTCTCGATCAAGAATAACCACCACTAAATCCCGTATCTCCCTTTTAAGAGCCTCCGCTAAAATTTTCAAATTCTCCGCCGGTTTAGCATCAAGATCAACTTTACCGGCCGCCTGTTCACCGACAATCAACTTATTCATATAAATATCAGGGGCGTGAAACAGGCCTCCTTTTTCGGAGGCGGCTAAAACCGAAATCGCATTGTTGGCAAAATTTGCCGTAGCATTGGTATTTTCTAGGGGATCAATAGCAATATCAATTTGATGGCCTTGACCACTACCAACCTTTTCGCCGATATATAACATCGGGGCTTCATCTCTCTCACCTTCACCAATAACAACTCGGCCATTAAAATCAATTTCATCAAAGGCCCCCCGAATCGCCTGAACGGCTGCCCGGTCAGCTGCCATTTTATCTCCCAAACCTACAACTCGGGCCGCCGCCATTGCCCCAACTTCAGTTACGTTGGGAAAATGATCCGCAATAAACTTTTCCATGAACAATTATAATAAAATGACTCTTGAATTAATAGTTAATTAGAGCGGATTTATTGAAAGTTGTATAATTACAGCAAAGCTTATGGAAAACAAAACCGATGAATACTACATTAAAAAATGTATTAAATTAGCTGAAAAATCAGTCAACAATGGGGAAGCCCCTTTTGGCAGTTTAATTGTCCAAAACGGCAAAATTATCGCTGCCGCCACCAACGCCAACGAAAAAAGACATGATGTCACTTCTCATGCTGAAATTATGGCAATGCGGTTAGCTCAAAGAAAATTAAACTCCAAAGACTTAAAAGATTGTGAGATTTATTCCAATTGTGAACCCTGCGCCATGTGTTCCTTTATGATCAGGGAACTTCATTTTAAAAAAGTGGTTTTTGCCGTTCATTC